>Ga0129314_1000018_pt1 | contig 237067 bp, 227 predicted proteins | sample O1111metagenome_FD_94431 | JGI IMG/M metagenome (GOLD analysis project Ga0129314, IMG submission 94431) | Orangutan individual fecal microbial communities from fecal samples from Wisconsin, USA - O1111 metagenome | ecosystem: Host-associated > Mammals > Digestive system > Large intestine >...
CAACGCGGAGGCCTACCGGGCGTATTCAGTGAACGTGAACGGGATTATGCAGGGGATCGACGCGGTGATCCGCCGCTGCGAAACGGCGGAGCAGGTGCAGGCCATCACGTGGCCGGAGGAGCTTGACGGATAAACGAAAGGGGAGCGCCGCGGAGGCGTTCCCCTTGTCGTTTTGCGTTCAGTTCCACTCCATGTGCAGTTTGCGTTCGTTCGCCGCGCAGTCTTTGAGATAGAGGTTGATCAGTGTCTGGTACGGGATGCCGGCGTCGGCTGCCTGCGACTTGAAATAATCGACGACGGCACGGTCAAGGTTGATCGTGACCTGGCGCTTCTTCTGCACGTAGGGATTTTTGCGGGCGTTGGAAAAATCGTACTCCTCAAGCATCGGTATCACTCTGCCTTTCATAAAACGAGCTTTCCGTCCGCGTGGCGCGGCGGGCGGAGATGATGCGGATCACGGTATCGGCGGCGCGGTAGCAGTGGCAGACGACGAGAAGATTGGCTCTGCGGCTCATGCCGATGATAACGAAGCGGTCTTCCTCCTCTGAATGTTCGGGATCGTCGATGACGAGAGCTTCTTCGTCTGCAAACACTGTCCGTGCCTCGGTAAACGAGATGCCGTGCTTGCGCTGGTTGATGCGGTTTTTGTTTTCGTCCCACTCAAACGTTATCTGGCTCATAACGTTATTATAATTATGGTGTAATTATTTGTCAAGAGGGTGAGCGCCGCGCAGAGCGCGGAGGACGTGGCCGCGGTTGCCTGGCCGGAGGGCTAAAAGACAAAGGACGCCCTCGCGAGAGAGCGTCCTTCGCTTTTATCCGAACAGGTCGCTGTGCGTGCCGGTGCGCTGGAGAACGAGCACGAGCTCGTTTTTCCGGCGCAGGTACAGAAGCAGCCAATCCGGCGCGATGTGGCAGTCGCGGAATCCTTTTTTGTCGCCGCGCAGCGGATGATCGCGGTACTTCGCCGGCAGCGGTTTGCCCTCGGCCAGCAGTTCGACGGCGGCGCGCAGCAGCCCTATGTCGCAGCCGCTGCGCATGAGGCGCGCCACGTCGCGGTCGAACTGCCGCGTGGTCTTGACGCGGTACGTCATTTCCAGCCTTTGGCCTCGAACAGCTCCTTGGCGCTGTTGTAGAACGGCGCGTTGGGATCGTCGGCGATGCGCTCCGCTTCCTCCATGGCCGCCAGAGTTTCGGCGTTCGGGCGCGGCAGCCCGAGGGGAAACGGAATGCGCTGTTCGCGCACGGCGGTCTTGGCGAAAATGGTGAACGCCGCCGACATCGACAGCCCAAGCTGCTCGGTCAAGTCGTTGAAATCGTTTTTCAGTTCTTCGTCCATACGGATATTGATCGAAGTCTGAGGCATGTCTATCATCTCCTTTGTATATCGTTATTATATACAAATAACATTCAATGTCAATATCAATGGGTTGAAACAGTGAAAATCGGGAAAGAGGTGGTCTTATGGAGCAGAAAATGTTGTCGGCGCATTTCAGCCAGGGAGAGTGCGCCTGCCGTGACTTCTGCGGATTCGACACGCCCGATCCGCGGCTGCTGGAACTGGCGGAGAAGGTGCGGAGTATTTTGAAGGAGCCGATGCACGTGCATTCCGTGTGCCGGTGCAAAATACGCAGCGCCTGGCTGAGCGGCGCCAGTGCTTGCGATTGACCTGCACATCGATGCCGCCAAGGCTGCGGACGAGCATCTGAGGACGTGAAGTCGAAGAAAAGCGAGATAAAAAAGAGTATGTGCAATTCTACAGCCAGGAGCGCCTCAATATGAAGAACGGCTTTACTCCCTATGAACTACGGAGTAAAGCCGTGCAATTTGAAGCGTTTCCACAACAGGTGCTTTTTCTTTGTCATTTACCGGGATGCGGTCCAGTTCGATGACGGGACTGTTTTCATAAAAAAACGGCAAGACAAGTGCGAAACGCTCTCCGAACGGCCTAGCGTTGAGATGCATGAAGCGGCTGCTCGGCAGCTGGTTCTGGTCGGGGAACAGCTCTCATCTCATCCTGCAGCCTGGTGCCGCACACGACGAACAAGATCCCGGAAACCAGGAACATCAACGCTCTTCCGGTTCTCAGCCCTCTATTCCGGAAATGACGAAAAACGAGTGCGCCAAGGGCAAAAATGATATTGACCGTACCCAAGCAAAAGCAGAAAACAGGCAAATAACTCTCCATGCAGTTCACTCCTTAAATTTATCGAGCTGCCGGATGGAACTGCCAAAAAGTGAAAAGAAGGCGTCTCAAAAGTTGAGCGAGGCGGCCGAGCGGAGGCAAACCGCGCCGGCGCCGCCCCGTTCTCGTCACATCAGGGAAGGCAGCCAGAGGCTCAGCTGAGGCACAAGGCCGGCAAGGATCAGAAGGACGATGATAATCGCACCAAATGGAATAACTCCTTTGATGACTTCATGCATTTTTACATTGGGGAACAGTCCGTTGATAACGTACAGGTTCATGCCGACCGGAGGCGAAATCAGCGCCATGGTCATGTTGATGGTGACCAGCACGCCATACCAAATGGTGTTGACGCCAAGCGCATGGAGAATCGGCGTTACCAGCGGCATGGTCAGCAGCACGACGGAAACCGTTTCAAGCAGCGCGCCGAGGAGGAACATCAGCAGGTTCATGATGATGATAAACGTTGCGGCGGAGAGCTTGTTGTCGACCACGAAAGCGGTAAGAGCCTGAGGAATCCTCAGATAGGTCATAACGCGCCCGAACAGAAGGGCGCCGCAGATGATGATGGCGATCATGCAGCTTGAAGGAACCGCTTTCATGCAGATCTTGGGGATGTCGGCGAATTTAACGGTACGATAGACGATCAGCGTGATGAAAAGGCTGTAGCACAGGCCGACGGCGGCAGCTTCCGTGGGCGTGAAAATTCCGGTATAAATGCCGCCGATGATCAGCAGAGGCAGAAAAATACCGGGCAGGTTCTTGACGGTGATGGACATGCGTTCTTTCCAGGGCGCTTTGGGTTCCGAGATGTAGCCGCCATGCTTGCTTTTATACACAACATAAAAGATGAACAGCGTCGCGAGAAGCAGTCCGGGAACGACTCCCGCCATGAACAGTTTGCCCGTGGAATCCTCGGTGACGGTAGCGTAGATGATCATGGGAATGCTCGGAGGGATCAGAATGCCCAGCGTTCCGCCGGCGGCCAGCAGCCCCAGCGTAAGAGTTTTGTCATAGCCGTGCTTGATCAGGGCAGGATAGGCGACCATGCCGATCGTGGCGGCCGTCGCCGCTCCGGAGCCGGTGATGGCGGCAAAGAAGGCGCAGGCGAGGATCGTGCCGATACCCAGGCCTCCCGGCAGATGACGGACCCACGTGTTCATGACTTCGAACAGGTCGTCCCCTACCTTGCCGTCCAGCAGTATCTGACTCATCAGGATAAAGATCGGGATTGACAGCGTGTTGAAGCTTTCCAGCGACGACCACATGGTGCTGCCGATAATCTTCATGGGCAAGTGGAAAACCTGGATCAGGATCAGCGACGTCATGCCAAGAGAGAAGGCAACCGGCAGTCCTAAAGCAAGGATAAAAAGCAGAATAGCGACAACGAGAAGAAAGTTGGTCATATAAACATCCTCCCTTACTTGCTAAGGCCTTCGCCCGCACGAAGAGCCGCGATACGGTCAAGCAGGTTGATGAAGAACTGCAGAGTAAGAAGTCCAAACCCCAGCAGCAGGGGGAGCTGGATCCACCACACCGGGATGTGCAGAAGATTATCAGTCAGTTTATTCAGTCTGATGCTGGAGGCGATCATGAACCAGGCTTGCCAGGAAACGACAACGCAAAAGACGATGCCCATGATGCTGGTGACAACATCAAGATAAAGCTGAACTCTTTTGGGGAACTTGTCGAAGATCAAATCGATGCGGACATGTTTGCCCAGCATCAGCGTATAGGCTGCGCCAACCAGCATAGTCCACATGAACAGATAAATGGCCGTGTTCATGACCCAGTCCGTCGGGGTCTTGAAGATGCCGCGCATCACGACTTCGTACATAAGAATCAGGCTCATCACGAGAATTCCGAGTCCGCTGAGATAGCCGCAGAACGTGTTGCCGGCCTTAACAAAAGCGCGAAGCTTGTCGAGCATATGAGAGAGACCTCCTCTTTTGAGCTGAACAGAGCCCCGTCGACGCCGTCGGGGCTCTGTATTGCATGGTCCGGTATCGGAAAGAGTCTTTTAGTCGAAGACTTTGTGAGCCAGATCAACGAGTTTCTGTCCCGTCTCTCCGGCGCGCGCAACGTAAGCGTCCCAAACGCTCTTGGTCGCTGCAACCATCTGGGCGCGCTCTTCAGCGGTCAGTATGTTGACTTCAAGTCCCGCATCGCGGACGGTTTTTTCGGCAGCGTTTTCGGATTCCGCAACAGCGCCGCGGAGCCATTTCTCGGCGACTTTGCCAGCCTCAAGAATGGCTTTCTGGCTGTCGGCATCAAGATCGTTCCACCAGTCGAGATTGGCCTGAACGGAGAACTGGGCCGTGCTGTAATTGGCGATGGTCAGGTACTTGCTGACTTCGTAAATCTTGCGGGACACCGCGGCAGGCATGCCGGTGGTGGCGCCTTTTACAGTGCCGTTCTGAATGGCCATGTACATCTCGGCAGAGCTGATCTGTGTCGGAGCTGCGCCGAGAGCCTTCAGGGTGATGGAGTCGCCGGCGCTGTAAGAGCGCATTGTCAGTCCCTCGAAGTCCTTGGGGCTGTGCAGAGGACGCGCGTTGTTCCACATCTGAATGAAACCGTAGTCAACCCAGAAAAGGTTTTTCACGCCCTTCTTGTTGAACTCGGCATCAAGAATATCCGCCGCGCCGGCATTCAAAAACTTTTCCGGCGAGGACAGGTCGACAAACAGGAAAGGCAGGTCGAACACATCGGCTGCGGGAACCATGCCGCCCCACTTGTAAGTGCCAACGAGACCGACCTCGACAAGGCCGTCCTGAACCGCTTCGAGAATCTGGCTGTCATTGTACAGGGAGCCAGAGTCCGCGACATTGACCTTCAGTTTGCCGCCGCTCAGTTCGACGACTTTGTCGGCGAAAACATGAATGGCCTTGGAAATATGGTGAGAAGGGGGAAATTGATTGGAGACAGTGAACTCAGCGCCCCAAGCAGCAGAGCAGGACATAACCGCAGCCGCAGCAAAAACCATTACTTTCTTAAACACCTGTAACACCTCTCTAGAAAAAATTTGGGGGAACCGGTCCTGAAAACTTCAGGAAAAAAGCGGAATGGCGTTCCGTCTGAAACCATGAAAAAATCACTGCTTCTGTACGGGCATCTCCGGCTTGGGCCTGCCGAAGGAACTTGCGCACAAACTTCCCATCGTCTTCAAGCCGTATGCCTTCAGAATGCGGGCAACAGCCACGACCTTAAGAGGATCAAGACCTGTGTCGACGCCCATGCTCTGCAGCAGATAGACCAAATCTTCTGTCGCTGCGTTGCCGGCCGCGCCGGGAGCAAAAGGACAGCCGCCGAGGCCGCCGATCGCCGCATCAAACCTGTTGAACCCCTCGTCAAGAGCGCATTTCACGTTCATGTCAGCAAAGCCGTACGTGTTGTGGATGTGCAGGTAGGCAGGGAGCCCCTCAAGTGCCGGTTTGACGATCTGAAGCGTCTCGGTGAAGTCTTTGGGCGTACAGGTGCCGATTGTTTCAGCGAGAGTAATGCAGTCGACACCCTTGGCGCGCACTTTGCCGATCAGCTCTGCCACCCGGCGGGGATCAACGCGTCCTTCGAACGGGCACATGAAGGACGTGGCCATGGAAACGCAGATCTTCGCTTTGCCTCTGACAAGCGCAATAATGTCGTCTATGCCGGAAAGCGACTGCTCTACGGTGCGGCGGATGTTAGCCATATTATGGCTTTCGCTGACGGAAAACACTACGTTGACAACGTCAGCTCCGGCAGCCAATGCGTTCTCCGCGCCCTTGACGTTGGGAACCAGAGCGGTGAACTCGACGTTGGGATATTCTTTCTTGACGGCAGGCAGTACCTGGGCGGCGTCAGAAAGTTGAGGAATTGCCTTCGGGCTGACAAAAGATGTAATTTCCATCTCTTTGATGCCGGTTGAAAGCATTTGGCCGATAAACTCGACCTTCTTTTCCGTTGGAATGAAATCGCAGATTCCCTGAAATCCGTCACGTGGGCAGACCTCGCGGATAACAGCACTCTTGGGCAGACCGTCAAAATGCATTCGTGAACCCCCTCCTAAAGTCAATACAGATTAAACGGGCTGTGACCGGAACTTATATAACGCCTTTTTCGGAAAGCTCCCGAAGCCGCTCGTCAGACAGGCCAAAAATGCCCCCATAAACTTCTGCGTTGTCGGCTCCCGGAACAACCGGCGCATGACGCGTGATCTCCGCCGGCGTCCCCATAAGCTTGACAGGATTGCCGTTGACCTGCATGGGGCCGATGACGGGGTGGGGCAGATCCACAAGCATCTCGCGGGCTTTGACCAGATGCTCGTCGGTCGTGACGTCGTGAAGGTCGAAGATCGGAGCAGCCGGAACGCCGGCCCCCAGGATCTTATCGACAAGTTCGTCGGCATTGTAATTTTTGGTCCAGTCATTAATGATCTTGCCAAGCGCGACCCGGTTTTCGGGCTTATTGCGCTCAAGCAGGGTAGCAAAGCGGCTGTCTTCAAGAAGATCTTTTCTGCCCATTAAATCGAGCAGTTTTTCGAACAGCCCCTGGTTGCCGCAGCCGATAATAAATTCCTTGTCTTTGGCCTGGAAGGAGTCGTAAGGATAAGTTGCCGCGTATTCGTTGCCCATTCTTTCGGGGATCTCATGTTCAACGAGATATCTCTGGAGCCCCGTCTCCAGGCTGGATACGACAGAGTCAACAAGCGACACGTCGACGCGCTGCCCCTTGCCGGTGAGAGTGCGGGCATTCAGAGCGGCCAAAAGGCCAATGGTAAGGTTCATACCGCCCAGCACGTCTCCCATCGCGCTGCCTGTACGGCATGGCTTGCCGCCGCGCGGACCGGTGATGCTCATCAAACCGCCCATCGCTTGAGCAATGATGTCGTACCCTGGACGTTCGCTGTAAGGTCCGTAGCAGCCGAAACCGGAAACGGCGCCGTAGATGATTCTGGGGTTCACTTCCTTCAGAACGTCATAGCCGAGTCCAAGTTTGTCCATAACGCCGGGGCGGTAATTCTCGACGACCATATCAGCCGTCTTGACCATTTCAAGAAAAAGCTGTTTTCCCTCTGGAGCCTTCATGTTAAGAGAAACGCCTTTTTTATTGCGGTTCACGTTGGCATAGTACAAGCTGCTTTTATTTCTGTAAGGACCGAAATTGCGGGTGTCGTCGCCTTTGCCGGGGATCTCGATCTTGATGACTTCGGCCCCCAGGTCCGCAAGCATCATCGTACAGTATGGCCCCGCCAAAACCCGAGTGAGATCAAGAACGCGAATGTTGCTTAGAGCTCCCATGTGAATATACTCCTTTCGAATGAGCAAAATGCCGGATTTTACTGCAATTAATCCCCTTTATTGCCTTTCGCTTAAATAAATTTTACGAAAAATTGCTCAAAAGGATTTCTTGCACAGTGTGCAGTTTAATCCATTCAAGATAAATAATCAAGTACTATTATACGCGCCTTTGTTATAACATATGCACTTACATTCCAGATAAAACGAGCTGCCAGCAACTTCTAAAGAAATCAATTATATAAAGTAATAACATGAGGGCGCGCACGAGCAAAAAATATGCATATCGTGAGCACAGTAACGGCAATGTCTCTTTTGAAGAGTTTTTTCAGGTTTCGGCAGGTCGTTCAAGATACGGGAAATGATTGACGGCAGCCGTACCGGCGCTTTCCGCTTGCGGCGCATGCCCTCTGTCAATTGCTTTGTAAATTACAATGAATTATAAAATCACCATGCAATGGGATGGCATAGATGTGAATATTTAGTTTTAATTTGCACGTCAATCTCGAAAAAAAGATGTATAATTTACTTGCAGATGTTTCTTGCAAATAAATCAGGGACAAATGCAGCAAGATACAGACGAGGAACTGGATCGAAAAGGGGGAAACTGAAATGGCAAAGCAGATCATGACAATTGACGGCAACGAAGCAGCGGCGCACGTGTCTTATGCTTTTACCGAAGTGGCGACGATCTACCCAATCACACCTTCTTCACCGATGGCGGAGCACGTGGACGAATGGTCAGCACGTGGGCGGAACAACTTGTTCGGTCAGCGCGTCCATTTGATGGAAATGCAGGCCGAGTTCGGCGCGGCGGCAGCCATGCACGGGGCGCTGGAGTCGGGCGCGCTTGCCACGTCCTATACGGCGTCGCAGGGACTGATGCTGATGATTCCTCCAATGTACCGCATTGCCGGCCAGCTGATGCCGGGCGTGCTGCATGTCAGCGCGAGGACAGTCGGAACTCACGCATTTTCGATTTTCGGCGATCATTCCGATGTCATGGCCGTACGGCAGACAGGTTTTGCCATGCTGTCTTCGGGCAGCGTTCAGGAAGTGGCCGACTTGGCGGCTGTGCCGCATCTCGCAGCGATTGCCGGCAGCGTGCCTTTTGTGCATTTTTTCGACGGCTTCCGCACCTCTCATGAAATCCAGAAAATCGAAATGCTGTCATACGACGATTTTGGTGAAATGCTGGACAAAGAAGCGCTGCTGGCGTTTCGCAAGAGATCTCTCAACAGCGACCGGCCAGTACAGCGCAGCACTGTGCAGAATCCCGATGTGCTTTTCCAGGCGCGGGAAGCCTGCAATCGTTACTATCTGCGCATGCCTTACATTGTGCAGTCTTACATGGACCGCATCCGCGTTCTGACCGGCCGCAGTTACCACCTTTTTGACTATTATGGAGATCCCAGCGCGGAGCGGGCCGTTATCGCGATGGGGTCAGTATCGGGATGTCTTCAGGAAGTCGTCGACGAGCTGCGTTTGCGTGGGCAGAAAGTGGGTTTTCTGCAAGTCCATCTGTACCGCCCCTTTTCTGCAGAGCATTTCCTTGCTTCCCTGCCGGCGAGCGTGCGCTGCGTAACCGTGCTTGACCGCACCAAAGAGCCCGGTGCGCCGGGCGAACCGCTGTACGAAGACGTCTGCTCGACGTTTTCCAACGTTTCTACGGCGCCGAGGGTTATCGCCGGGCGCTATGGCCTGTCTTCCAAAGATGTCACTCCGGCGCAGATGATTGCCGTGTTCGACAATATGGATTCGGTCCAGCCCAAAAACCATTTCACAATCGGCATCAAGGACGACGTGACCTATCATTCGCTGGAGCTCGGTCCCAACATCGTTACCGAGAGCGAAGGCACCGTGGCCTGCAAGTTTTGGGGTCTTGGTTCCGACGGTACCGTGGGAGCCAACAAAAATTCCATCAAGATTATTGGAGACAATACCGACCAATACGTTCAGGCTTATTTTGAATACGACACGAAGAAATCCGGCAGTGTGACGAGGTCGCATCTTCGTTTCGGACGGCTGCCGATCCGTTCCACCTATCTGGTCACGCAGGCCGATTTCGTTGCCTGTCACGTACAAGCCTATATCGGCAAGTACAACGTCTCAGGCGAGCTGAAAGACGGTGCCACCTTCCTGCTGAACTGCGCCTGGAAGCCGGAAGATCTGGAGCGGCATCTGCCCGCTTCCGTCAAACGGGATCTGGCTCGCAAACATATCAACTTCTACATCATCGACGCTACCCGCATCGCCATGGAAATCGGCATGGGAAACCGCATAAACTCCGTGCTGCAGTCTGCGTTTTTCAAGCTGTCAGGCATTCTGCCGTTTGAGGACGCCGTAAAATATATGAAAGAAGCGATTAAGAACACGTACGGGGCGAAGGGCGACAAAATCCTCAATATGAACTACGAAGCTGTCGACCGCGGCGGCGCCAGCGTGATCCGCATCGAAATCCCCGCTGAATGGGCCAACGCCGAGGATAAGACGGCGGACGAACTCGATGATCCTTTGCTTCCCGACTATATCCGAAAAGTGCTGATTCCCGTCAACAATCTGAAGGGGGACGGCATTCCCGTCAGCGTTTTTGCTGACGCTGCCGACGGTACCGTGCCGTTGGGAACCTCAAAGTATGAAAAACGCGGCACGGCAGTGATGGTGCCGGAGTGGGATCCGGAAAAGTGCATTCAATGCAATATGTGTTCTTTCGTTTGCCCGCATGCGGCTGTCAGGCCCTTCCTGCTGAACGAGTCAGAGGCGATGAACGCGCCGGACAGCTTCAAAACGGTTGACGCCCGCGGTCTGAAAAACACTCAAGGTTTGAAGTTCCGCATCCAGCTCAGCGCTCTTGACTGCGTCGGCTGCGGCAGCTGCGTCGAAGTCTGCCCGGCCAAGGAGAAAGCGCTCGTGATGAAGTTGCTCGAGACCCAGCTGCCTCAGCAGAAAAACTGGGATTATGCGCTGACCCTCTCGCCGAAAGCGAATCCCCTGGATAAATTCACCGTCAAAGGCAGCCAGTTTGAACAGCCCTTGCTTGAGTTCTCAGGAGCCTGTGCGGGGTGCGGGGAGACTCCCTACATGAAGGCCATGACGCAGCTTTTCGGCGACCGCATGTACATCGCCAATGCCACAGGCTGCACTCAGGCCTGGGGCGCAGCCTGTCCCTGTGTGCCTTATACGAAGAACAATCGCGGCCATGGACCGGCGTTCTCCAACTCACTGTTTGAAAATAACGCCGAATTCAGCCTTGGCATGTGCCTGGCCGTCCAGCAGCAGCGCGAGCGCCTGCTGATGACGGCCGAGAAGCTGCTCGGCGGTAAGACCCGCGATCCCGAACTGATCCGGGCGCTGCAGCAATGGAAAGACCATTACCATGAGGGCGAAGGCAGCAGGGCGTACAGCGACGCGGTGGAAACGGCCGCCAAAGTCGCGTGCGCCCGCGGCGAGGACAGTCTGGAACTGCGCGACCTGCTGAACAACACCGAACATCTTGTCAAAAAGTCCATGTGGATGTACGGAGGCGACGGCTGGGCCTATGATATCGGCTTTGGCGGGCTCGATCATGTGCTCGCGAATGGCCCAGACGTAAACATTCTGATTGTAGATACTGAAGTCTACTCCAACACGGGAGGACAGTCTTCGAAAGCGACGCCAGTGGCGGCCGTCGCGCAGTTTGCCAGCTCCGGCAAGAAGACCGGCAAAAAGGATCTGGGGCTGATGGCTATGAGCTATGGCAACGTCTACGTCGCTCAAGTCGCTATGGGCGCAGATCCCGCTCATTTCATCAAAGTTCTTAAGGAAGCTGAGTCATACGACGGACCGTCGCTGATCATCGCCTATGCGCCCTGCATCAACCATGGCATCGTCAAGGGAATGGGCTATGCGATGCCCGAGAGCAAGTTGGCCGTGCAATCCGGCTATTGGCATCTGTATCGCTGCGATCCGCGCCGCGCCGCGAAGGGGGAGAATCCTTTCATTCTGGACTCCAAGAAGCCTACGATTCCGCTGCGCGATTTTCTCATGGGCGAAGTCCGCTATGCGGCGCTTGGCCGAACGTTCCCCGAGGAAGCCGACCGCCTTCTGGCAATGGCGGAAATCCAGGCGGACGCGAAGTACCGGCGTTATGCGGCAATGGCCGAATCGGGAAAGATTTCCGTTACCGTCTAAGTTCAAGCGGTGCCGCAGCAGCTTTGGCATTGTGCGGGAAGATTGCCGGTCTTCGGGAAGTGTTCGAGTAATCATGATGCAGCTCCCCGCACGGCGGCGAAAATCAGCCGAAAATACGTTGCTGTAGATCAGCGGACCTTCCTCGCTGCGCGGGGAAGGTCCGTTTCTGTTGACAGGAGATGGATTTAAACATATCATTAACTTTTTGCTCAATTTTAATCAAAAAAGATAATTGAGAATCAGGACGACAAAAGCCGCATCGATACGTTCTTCTTTCGCAGGGAAAGTTCGTGCTTTAAAAGCAATAAATAAATTCTGCTATTCCGAATTATCAAAAAATAAATTGTCGACAACCTGTGAAATACGATGATAACGGAAAGTTCACTTAGTAAAATCTTAAAATAAATTATCATCGGCAAACAGCGGGGGATTGGAATTATTAAAACAATAAGGTAGAATGAAGATGAAAAAGATGCAGCGGGACGTCGGCATGGGAGATGAGAGGTGCGCCATGTTTTGCAAAACTGACCGGCGCGCAGGACAAAGGCATATCGCATGTTTGGAGCTGCTTCATATCGCTGACCTTTGCGATAGTTTTATTATCTTCTGCCGCTCTTTGCTGAAAATGCCACCGAATCCCAGGCTGAGCAGACGATATAATATACAGCGCATAATGTACATTACAGTGGAAACGTTTTTTTGCAAAACGCAGGGGAGGATAAAATGCCGATTGATACGCGGCTTTTCAAGAACCTGATCCAGCGTTACGAGTGGCCTAAAGCGGTAGCGGTCACGGGCGCTCTTGGATCAGGAAAAACCGAATGGGTCCTCAATCTCGCTCTGGGCTTGAAAATGGTTGAGGAAAAAGTAACGATTGCCGACGCTGACATCATCAATCCATATTTCTGCATCCGACAGGTCGTCGATGCGCTGGAGAACAAGGGGTTCAGGGTTTTAACCGCACCTGGGCAGGCTAAATGGGCCGATATGCCCGTCGTCAGCGCGGAAGTCGACTGGGCCTTGTCGTCTCCCGGCAAACTGTTGATCGACATCGGCGGGGACGCCGAGGGGGCACTGGCGCTGAAGCAGTTTCAAAAGCGCATCATTCAGGCGGGGTACCTGCTTGTGCTTGTTGTGAACGCTTTTCGTCCTCAGACATGCACCGTGGAGAAAATTGAGTTGATGTGCCGCCGTATGGAGGAAATCTGCGGGCTGAAGGTCGGCGCTTTGATCAGCAATTCGCATTTGATGAACGAGACGACGGTAGAGACGGTAACGGAGGGCTGCCAGCTTGTTCAATGCGCCGCGCAGCATATGGGACTGCCCCTGCTGTATGCGGGAACGTCACCGGATCTTTACGAGGACACCGTGAAAGCATTAGCGGAGGAAAGCGTCCCCGTCTGGCCTGTTTCCAGATATATGCTCCTTCCCTGGGAACCCGGTGCGATCTGGGCGACCGGCTTCCCAGCTCGGCATCATGCCGGCCGTATCTTTCGGGAAAACGGACTGTCTCCGTTTCAGAATCTACGGAAAGAGACGCCGTCGGAAAATTCCTGACGCTGATTTTCAATCAAAAAGCTTTGTCGAAAATGTTGCATCTCCGCGTGTCGTGCCGCAAAAAACGTGCGGCGCGCAATTTTATGCGGTTTTCAACGCGTCTTTGACGCAGGCGGCGCCTTCAGTGCGGCGCGGAGAAAAGGGAAAAAAGTTTTTGTCATTCGTGATGGAAGTTGCAGAGTGCTTTTTGCAAAAGAATTCTCAGTGCGGCAAAGATTTTAAAGGGGAGGGGTTGTACAAATGGCAAAAGGGAGAATCACAGTGGCAGAGGAGTACTGCAAAAGCTGCGGGCTATGCGTTGACGCGTGTCCGAAGAAAGTCCTCCGCATCTCGGACCACTTGAACGCCAAGGGGTATCGTCCTGTGGAGCAGTACAAAGAAGGCTGCATTGGCTGCGCGTTATGCGCTGCGACATGCCCTGACGCGGTCATTGAAGTTTTTCGCGAGAACGCATAACTGAAGGAGGTTTTATCATGGCGAAAGTTCTTATGAAGGGGGCCGAAGCCCTCGCACAAGCCGCAATCAGCGGAGGATGCCGGTACTTCTTTGGTTATCCGATTACGCCTCAGAACGAAGTTCCCGAATATATGGCCGCGCATCTTCCCGAAGTGGGCGGCGTTTATGTTCAGAGTGAGAGCGAAGTCGCCTCGATCAACATGGTGCTTGGAGCGGCTTCCACGGGTGCGCAGGTCATGACCTCGTCATCCAGCCCCGGAATTTCTCTGATGTCAGAGGGGCTGAGCTACATTGCCGCCAATGAATATCCCTGCGTCGTCATGAACGTGGTGCGCGGCGGTCCCGGGTTGGGCGGCATTCTTCCTTCGCAGTGCGACTACAACCAAACTACCCGCGGCGGCGGCAACGGTGATTATCATCTGTTCGTGCTGGCGCCGAGCAACCTCCAGGAAGCAGTCGATCTGATCCAGCGTTCCTGGGATTACGCGTTCAAATATATGAATCCCGTAATGATTCTGGCCGATGGTTTCATGGGACAGATGATGGAACCAGTAGAGATAACGGAACGCGCAGCAGAACGCGGCGACTGGAAGAAATGGGCCGTAGGGTGTTTCAAAGAGCGCGGAAACAAGCGCACTTTGTTCCACAGCCTGTACCTTGCGGCAGGCCCTCTTGAAGATCACAACAAAGACCTGCAGAAGAAATACGAGTTGATGAAGCAGGATGCGATGGCCGAGGATTATATGGTCGACGATGCTGAGGTGATCATTGCGGCTTTCGGAACTACGGCGCGCATTGCTAAAACCGCGATCATGCACCTTCGTGCCGAGGGCAAAAAAGTGGGGCTGATCCGCCCGATCACGTTATATCCCTTCCCGGCGGATCACTTCAAGAACCTGCCGCCCACGGTAAGGCACATTCTTGATGTGGAAATGAACTGCGGACAAATGATCGATGACGTGAAACTTGCCACGGAGTGCCGCTATCCGGTGACGTTCTACGGCCGTTGCGGTGGATTCGCTCCTTCCGTTGAAGAAGTGGAAGACGTCTGCAGAAAGCTTTTTGCTTAGGGGGGAAACAGAATGTCTGAAGTCAAAGTCTACTCGAGACCGGAAACATGGATGAAGGGCGTTCATACTCACTATTGTCCCGGCTGCGGCCATGGCATTGCTCACCGTATGATCTGCGAAGCCATTGACGAACTTGGCATTCAGGGCGATACGATCAGCATGTCGCCCGTTGGCTGTGCGGCGATGATGTACGACTACATCAACATCGACTTCATCGAAGCGGCTCATGGCCGGGCGCCGGCGACAGCGACCGGCATCAAGAGAGTTCTGCCCGATAAGATCGTTTTTACCTACCAGGGAGACGGGGATCTTGCCTCCATTGGCATGGCGGAAATCATCCACGCGGCTAATCGCGGCGAGAAGATCTGCGTCTTTTTTATCAACAACGCCATTTATGGTATGACAGGCGGCCAGATGGCCCCCACGACTTTGATCGGACAGAAGGCCACCACGTGTCCTCAGGGGCGCGACGCCGAGTCGACAGGATATCCTATACGTATGTGCGAAATGCTGGCGTCCCTGAAGACGCCTGCCTATATTGAGCGAGTTTCTCTGGCGAAACCCTACATCGCCAAAGCCAAGAAAGCGATAAAAAAAGCCTTCCAGGACCAGATCGACAAGAAAGGTTTCAGCTTCGTGGAAATTCTCTCGACGTGTCCCACGAACTGGGGGCTTTCGCCTCTCGACTCCTTCGACTGGCAGATGAAGAACATGATCCCCTATTATCCCCTTGGCGTATTCAAGGACTTTGAATAGGAGGAAGAAAAATGGCTGGATTCTACAAAGAATTAATCGCGGCTGGTTTTGGCGGGCAGGGAGTTATGATGCTGGGACAGCTCATCGCCTATGCCGGCATGGACGAGGGGCGCAACGTATCCTGGATCCCTTCGTATGGTCCCGAGATGCGCGGCGGTACCGCTAATTGCAGCACGGTTGTCAGCGAAGAGCCAGTGGGCTCTCCGATCATCAACAAGTGTGATGTCTGCGTAGTGTTCAATCAGCCGTCTTTGGCAAAATTCGAGAGCTCGCCCCGCGCGGGAGGCGTTCTGATTTATAACAGCGATCTCGTGAAATACGAAAATCCGCGTCAGGACATCAGAGTAATTCCCGTTCCCGCCGAAAAGATTGCGGCCGAGTGCGGCAGCCCTAAGACTGCAAATATCGTTTTGCTGGGCGCGGCCGTTGCCGCTTCTGGAATCATCAGCCGCGAATCTGCCAAACATGTCGTGGAAGAAAAACTTGGCAAGAAAAAACCGCAGTTCCTGCCGATGAATCTCAAGGCTCTGCAGTGCGGTTTCGATCAAGCAGACAAATTTTGACGCAGCAATGAATTCAGGCGCGCCTGTTCTATATGCTGCAAAATAAACGAAAATTGCCTCCAGCGGATTTTAAGGCTGGAGGCAATTTTCGTTTATTTCAAGAACCGACCTGAACGAAGGCTGAGCGTGCCTCAAGTTTTAAAATGCGTCTTGAAACGATGCGCTTAAATGAGGTATCATTCTATGGCCTTGTCCGCTTCCGCAACGCAACCCGGCGTGCTGTGCTTCCGCCAAGCGGGGCAGTCCTTGGGAGGCAGCGTCGAAAAAGGCCGTTTGCTTCTCCGGCGAAATCGAGACAAAGGTAAAGCGCCGATCAAATCGAGAATTCTGGCGAACAGTCGCCGGATGAGCCACCCCTTTAGGAGAGCGTTTAATGACGACAAAAAAGATTCTGTTGCTGCGCCACGGGCAAACTGACTGGAACGCTCAGATGCGCTTTCAGGGATGCACGGACATTCCCCTGAATGAGCTGGGCATGCGGCAGGCAGCGATGACTGCGGAGCGGATCGCCGAATGGGCCCCGGAAGAAATTTATGTCAGTCCTTTAAAAAGGGCTTTAACAACAGCTGCAATCGCTGCGGACTGTAAGCAGAGCGATCTTCATATCATGGGAGATCTGCGTGAAATTTGCTTTGGCGATTGGGAGGGGCAAAGCGTCTCGTCGCTGCAAAAAAATAACGAAGATTATTCGCACTGGGCCGCGCACCCATTCTCCGTGAAAATTCCACATGCGGAATTGGCTGACGAGATCAAAATTCGTGTCAGAAGAGTTCTTGACGCCCTGCGAAAAGCGAAAGGACGGCGCATTTTGGTGGTCTCGCACGGCGGAACCTTGCGGGCTTTTCTGTCCGAAGCCCTGAATCTCTCACTGGAGACAGTCTGGAAAAACTTTCGCATGAATAACTGCGCTTTAACCGGGCTTGAGGACACAGGAGAAAAATTTGTTCTCTGTTTTTATAACGACACGCTTCACAGCGTTGTTTCGCCGTCGGAGACTTTTCGGAAATCCTTGCCGATCCGATTTTGACATTGTTTTTTCGGTGAAAAGGATGCGGTGCCGAACCAAAAAGACATTCACACTTTCCGCCAAAAAACTGGAGCAATCGAACAAAAAATTCCGAGAACTGTTAAAATAGATAGAAATTCTACTGCAGGAGGACGAAATGATTGAAGTAAGTGAACTTCAATGGGAAAAAGAAAAAAAACTCTGGCTTGCAATGTCCTCCGGAGACGAGGAGGCGCGAGAGCGGCTCATCCTTGCCTATCGTCCGCTGGTGTATTGGGTCGCTAAAAAGTTCAGAGTAAACGGGCAGCGCTTTTCCGATCTCGTGCAGGAGGGGACTCTGGCGCTTATACGCGCTGTCGATAAATTCGATGTAGATTTGGGACATCGTTTTACAACCTATGCATGTTACCGTATCAGAGGGCAGATGCTCAACTTTCTTCAGAGAGTGGAGGCAAAAGCCCCGATCCCTATCGACATCGAGTGCGAAGACGGCGATGAAGCGGCGGAATTTCGAGAGGTCGAGGAGATCCTCATGCTGCGAGAGGGACTTCTTCAGCTCCCCGAGCGCGAGGCCCGCATTTTGCGCGAGCTCGTGGTCGAATGCAGAAACGCCCGCGAACTGGCAGAGGAAATGAGTCTTGACGTCAGCTATGTTTATCGTTTAAAGAAAAAGGCTCTTGCGCAATTGAAAGAATGGTTTTCTCGGGAATGTGCAACTTCTGGAGCGGCATCTGGGATAATAAGATAAGTCTTTTGTCTCACAAGGAGGAAAAATGCTCGATAAGCAGTACAGCCGAGTGATTCGTTGGATCCGGCGCGCTCAGACCATGAGCGCTGACGGGAATTTCTCCGATGCCATACTTGATGTTGAATGCGCTCGTGCTGAGCTGGATGACACCCGGGAGGAGCTTTTGTTATGCCATCAGAGCGGCAATGTGCGCCGTTCTGTCCGTACCTCTGTGATGATTGTGCCGGCGGCTTTAGCGGCCATATTGTTCCTGGCGTGCCCTCTGCACGTAGCTGAGTCTGAAGCGCCGATTGCCGTTTCGCAAATACGGCGGTCTGATGCGGAACGGCCGCTGGGGGAGCATTCCGCATCACAATCGCTGAGAACTGAGATGAGCCGTCATAACGGATGGCTGGCGGCAGAGGAAAAAAAGACCGCGGTGCCCGCGCAAAGCGGCACGCCGCCGGCACAAGCCGGCAGCTCTCTCCAGACTGCTGAGGACAAGCTGCTGGCAGACATCGGAATGCCCGGTGCCGAAGTGAAGACAGCCGCCCGTTCCCGCCCGGCAGTGTCAAAGCTCTCCGACGCCGATATGTACCGTCTTGTGGAAGTCGGCCGAAAAGCGCTGCATAAAAGCAACAACACAATTGTGCTTGAGTTTCATTAGTCTGCTTCATTAATTTGAGAGTCATGGAGGGAATACGGTTGGTTCGATCTTTGAAGAAATTATTTGCAACGTTCCTCGCTTTGCTTGTCTTTGGCAGCGCCGCTTGTGCCAGAATGGTCTCTGCCTTAAAGGTTGAAGGGAACAACGAGGTTGTCGCTTCTCATATCTTGCGAGCGGTGAAGACCAAGGTCGGTGAGGAGCTCAATCAGCAGCAGGTTATGGACGATATCCAGGCGATTTACGACCAGGGCTTTTTCTCTTACGTCGACGCCAAAGTCGCTGCGGATGCGAACGGAGAGCTTGTTCTCACCTTTGTAGTCACCGAAAACCCGATTATTAAGGAGATTCGTTTTCAAGGCAACACCATTTATAAGGAAGACAAACTGAAGAAAATGCTTTTTACGCAGCCCGGCATGATCTTCAACCGCGTTTTTTTCAAGAACGACATTCAGCGGCTCAGAGAACGCTTTCAGGCCGACGGCTACGTCATGACCCGCGTGCAGGACGTGCAGGTGGAAGACGGCGTGGTCACTGTGCTGATCGTCGAGCCGCGCATCAACGACATTGTCATCCAGGGCAATCGGCGCACCAAAACCTATGTTATCCGCCGCAATATCCCTTTGAAAAACGGGGATCTCTTCAATTCGACGCTCCTGCGCCATTCCATCACAAAACTGCGCAACCTCGGCTTTTTCGAGGATGTCAACGTCGGTTTTGAACCGGTCGAAGACAGCGACAACGTTGACGTGATTGTCACCCTCAAGGAGAAGCGGAGCGCCAGCTTGGTCTTCTCGGTCAGCTATGGGTCGAGCAGCGGTTTAGGCGGAGGCGCTTCCTACCGCGAAAGCAATCTCGGCGGCCGGGCCAGAGTTTTCGAAATCGGTTTCGATCAAGGCGACTACAAAAATTACTGGCTGTCGCTGTCCGACCCTTACATGGACAAGAAGACCTTCGCCTGGAAGTTCGGCGCCTACAAGCGCGAGGATGACGAGCTGACCTACCGTTACAACGACGGAAAAGGCAACCGAAGAAACGTCTTTGAATACGAGGAGGACCGCACCGGCATGTACGCCGGCTTCGGACGCAAGTTCGGCGGCAGCGAGATGTTCAGCTGGTATCTGACCGCTGACTGGCACAAAAGTAAGGTCAAGTGGACAGGTGTCGCTGGAAACCTTTCGGAAGCGGACAGTAAGGCATGGTTTGATAGAATCGTCGACAAGGACTCTTTGAATAGCAAGGTCTTTTCAACGACACTTGAACTGACTCGCAACAACGTCGACAAATATCTGAGTTACCCCAAGGGCGACCGCGAGACGATCGGCGTAGAGCACGCCTGGGAAGCTCTCGGCGGCGAATGGGATTACACCAAGTACTGGGGCGAAGCCGTCGCCTACTTTCCCATCAAAGGATTGGAAGATTATATCGACCTCGGGCAGACCGAGGACCGTCCGATCATTCTCGCCCTGCGCGTGCGCGCCGGTTTCTCGAACGGAGCCATCCCGCTTTCCGAACGCTACTCGCTGGGCGGCGCCAACAGTCTGCGCGGTTATGAAAGCGGCGACTTCAAGGGACACGAGATGTTCCTCGGCAACGTCGAGCTTCGCATTCCCATCGACGAAAATTTCTCGATCGTCGCGTTTTACGATATCGGAAACGCATGGGATAAGACCCAGGGAGCCAGCTTCAGCTTTAACGATCTGGAAGATGCCCCCGGCATCGGCGTCAGAGTGAAGACGCCGCTCGGGAATATCCGCGTCGATGTGGCCAAAGGCGATGAAACGCAGTTCCACTTTGGCTTTGGCGAGATGTTCTAAAAACTGGTCCCGGACAACATGAAAAAGAGCTGCTGCAGAAAGGGGGAGGCTGAAAGGAATGTATCTGAAAAGACTCGCTTCCGCGATCGTTTCTGAATGTCTTTGGCGCATTCTTCTGACAGCAGCTCTCTTTCTCGGCGTTATCCCAGCGGAAGCTCGAGCGATGCCCGCGCTTCCGCTGCGCTGCGATGCTCCAGCCTGGCTCAAAAGTTCGATTCAGGGAAGCATGAGCGCTGTCTGGCGCGAACTGCAAGGCAGCAGGCTTCCGCGTCAGGCAGCAATAGAAGCGTTAGCCCTCGTGGGAAGCCGCCTCTTTCCGGGATATAAAGTTTCGCTTGTCAATCAGAAGTTCGTCTCGATGGAGCCGCCGCGCCGATGGAACTGGCGTCTTTCCCTGCAAATGTCGGAAGGGAGCGCTCGTCTGCCGGAGCCCTGTTCCGCCTGGATGAAGAACGATATCGAGCGCGCTGTGCCACTGCTTCGGGAAATAGTGGAGAACGTGCCGCCGGAGGCCCTGCGCTGGAGCGCGGAAAGTTTTCAGAGCCAGATCGATAAAATCATCGATGAATGTATTCCAGGATGGCGCTGCTCAGTGCGCGTTCATGCCGAGGATCTGAATGCGCTGCTCGATCTAAAGCTTTATCTTCGGCCTCCCTTGCTGCTCGCCTTTTCTCCGGAGACGCTGTCGGCATCGCTTCCGCAGCTGCTGACGGACCGGATGAGCGACAAGACGCTCGAATATCTTTCGCCGCTGACAGGGCTGCCGCTCTGCTGGATCAGCTTCCATCTCGCGGAGATGGAGCGGTGGCTCGAGGAGAAACAGCTGCAGAACAAGTGGCTGAGAATGCTGAGGGCTTCATCGGTAAACGACATTGCCGTCAAGCCCATCACAAAAGTAACAACTCACATCGAAAGCACGACTTATTCGTTTCGCGGCTGGTTTTCCGTGCATGCAGGAGGCCCTGCAAGATTGGAAGCCGGGCTTCATTTGGGCAGATATTTTCAACTGGGCCCCAAAATTCCGGCGGAAGCCTATGCCGAGATCATCATGGGGCTTGAACATTGGCATGTTGACGGCAGAGCGGGGCTGCGTTTCTCGCCGTTGGAATCCATGTGGCTGGGGCTGGAAGGCAGTACGGAAGATTCGTCTCCGCTCTGGTATCGTGTGTGGCTCGGGCGGAACCGCCCTGGCCTTTATGGCTGGCTGAGATACAGCGACGATGACGATTTGGAAGCGGCCATTGGTTACCGTCTGAATCGTTATGTTGCGTTCGAACTGTATTACGATAACCGGCAGGACGATCGCATCAGCCTTCGCGCTTTCAGCAACCTTTAAGGATAATCTAAGGAGAGAACTGCCATGGGAAATTCGTACCGTCTGTGCGAGTTGTCCGAGCGGATCGGCGCGACTGTTTGCGGAAATGGCGAACGGATCGTCGAGGGCCTTTCCGAGTTGAACGACTGCGCTCCTGAACGCTTGAGTTTTATAGAGTCGCAGAAGCTTGCCTGCGGCCTTCCGGAAAACGTTGCCGTCGTCGCGGATGAAAAAAATTTTCCTGACGGACGCGACGGCTTGAAGGTAAGGTCGTTCCGTGCGGCAATGGCAGAGCTTCTGGCGATATTCGAGCCGCATTACGCGCTGCCCGCTGGAATCTCTGACAGCGCATTCGTCGATCCAGAAGCGGCTGTGGCCCCCTCCGCATACGTTGGACCGAACTGTACGGTCTGCGCCGGTGCGCGTATCGGCAGCGGCGTCAGACTGATCGCTAACGTATACGTCGGCCCAGATGCGGAAATCGGCGACGACAGCGTGCTTGAACCGATGGCTGTTCTTCAGCGCCGCACGAAAGTCGGCGCAAGGTGCCTTATTCATAGCTGCGCAGTTCTGGGAGCTGACGGCTTCGGCATCATCCCCGGAGGTCCTGACGGCAAGAACGTAAAAGTTCCGCAGATCGGCCGAGTTGTCATTGGCGATGACGTGGAGATCGGCGCTGGAACCTGCATCGATCGGGCAACGATCGCGGCCACGGTTATCCAGAATGGCACGAAAATAGACAATCAGGTGCAGATCGGTCACAACTGCCGCGTCGGAGAAAACTGCATCATTGCCAGTCAATCGGGAGTCGCCGGCAGCACGACTATCGAAGACGGCGTCACCATGGGCGCGCGCAGCGGTTTGAACGGTCACATAAAAGTCGCTCGTGGCACCCAAATCGCCGGTTTGGGAATCGTCATGAAGAATACCAAGCCGGGGCAGATCCTCTCTGGACATCCCGCCACAGATCATATGGAAGATTTTCGTTTCAAAGCTTCGCTGCGCCGCGTTCCCGATCTGCTGAAACGTCTAAAAAAATTGGAAGAGGCTGTCGCTCATGAGCCGCTGCACGCTGAAAAAGGAGATTAACTTCAGCGGCATCGGGCTTCATTCGGGCAAGCCAGTCTCCATGAAACTGCTGCCGGCCGACAGCGGTGAGGGATATGTGTTTCTTTTCGACGGCAGGCGTTTCCCGATTCAGTCTGCGGACTATTCCGGAGACGGTCGCGGCACCATTCTCGCATTCGATTCCTATCGAGTCATGACCGTAGAGCATCTGCTCGCTGCGCTGCGCGGCCTCGGCGTTGACGACGTTATTCTTTGCCCCGAAGGGATTGAAACGCCGCTGCTCGACGGCAGCGCCGCTTTGTTCTGTGAGGAAATTCTGAAAGCGGGGCTTGAAGAGCTTCCCGGAGAGCCGTCCTATCTGCGCGTTTCTTCCCCGGTCTATGTGACTTCCGAGGATGAGAAGAAGATCTGCGCCGTCCTGCCGTCCGATCGGCTCAGTTTTACGTATGTTATTGAATATGGAGACAACGCCATCGGCACTCAGGCCGCGACTGTCGTGCCGACGAAAGACAACTTCGCCGCGGAGCTCGGGCAGTGCCGGACGTTCTGTCTGTACGAAGAAGTAGCGCGTATGCGTTCTCTAGGCTTGGGGCTGGGAGGAACGGTGGAAACGGCCCTGATCGTTGACGGTCAAAAAGTTCTGACGCCCGGCGGTTTGAGACGTCCGGATGAATTTGTCAGACATAAAATTTTGGATATGATGGGCGATCTGACGCTAATAGGCAAGCCGGTTATCGGCCATTTTATCGGAGTACGGGCCGGGCATGCCATGCACCAGAAATTGGTTGACCGTATCATGCGCGAGTTTATCTCGGCTTAGAAAATCCGCATCATGAAGGTTTGCCTGTTCACGGCGACGTGCTGTGAAATCGTGCGCGCAGCATGGTGCAGGTGAGAATCTGTAAGGAGATGGCGTTATGCTTGATATTAAAGAAATCATGTCGTGTGTGCCTCACCGGTACCCATTTCTTCTCGTCGACCGGATTCAGGAGCTCGTGCCCGGAAAGAGCGTCGTAGCCATTAAAAATGTCACAATCAACGAACCGTTTTTTCAAGGACATTTTCCCAGCGAGCCAGTAATGCCAGGCGTTCTGATCCTGGAAGCGATGGCTCAGGCCGGGGCCATGATGGTGCTGAATATTCCTGAACTGCGGGGCACAATTGCTTTTCTGACCACGGTTAACGGAGCGAAGTTCCGGCGTCCGGTTGTACCGGGAGACCAGCTTGTGATCTATACCGAGATGGGGCGCATCTTCGGTAAAATGGGCAAAGTAAAAGCTCACGCAGAAGTTGACGGGAAAACGGTCGCCGAGGCCGAGTTGGGTTTTATGCTGACCAAGAAGCCTGAAGGGGAAAGATAAAATGGGGACTCAAATACATCCGACTGCAATTGTCTCGCCTCACGCCGAACTGGCTGACGGTGTCGTGATTGGCCCTTTTTCCATTGTGGACGAGAATGTCGCCGTGGGGCGGAATACGGTTGTGCGTCCGTTTGTCCACATTTGCCCGTACACTAAAATCGGCGAAGACGCGGTGATCTTCGAAAATGCCGTGCTCGGTCCCGAACCGCAGGATCATGCGTTCAAGGGTGAAACCAGCTGGGTCTCCGTAGGCAATCGATCAGTCATCAGGGAAAACGTAACGATCCATCGCGCTTCCGGCGAGGGAAATGTAACCTCGGTCGGCGATGACTGCTTGATCATGGAAGGCGTGCATTTGGGACATAACGTGCAGATTTCCGATTCCGTGACCATTTCGAGCAAATCCGGGCTTGCCGGCTACGTAAAAATCGGGCGGGGAACGGTGATCGGCGGCATGTCCGGTTTCCATCAATTCGTCCGTGTCGGCCCGTTCTGCATGATCGGCGGCGCCTCGCGTGTAGTGCAGGACGTGGCGCCGTTCCTGCTGATCAACGGCTCCGAAGTGTGCCGCGTATACAGTCTGAACGTTATTGGCCTGCGTCGCAATAACTTTTCATCCGAGCGTCGTCTGGAAATAAAACGCGCCTACAAAAAAATTTATCATTCAGGGCTGCCCATGCGCGAAGCTCTTGCCGAACTCGAAAAACAGGACGCAATATCCGCCGATGTGGAAGAAATCATCTGTTTCTTCAAGGAAGGCGACAAGAAAAGGGGTTTCTGCCCCTGGCCTGCAAGCAGCGCGGGCAGATCCGAGGAATGATGTTTCGGCTTTTGGCCATGGATGTTGACGGGACGCTGACGGACGGCAGCGTTTTTATCGACGCGGCAGGGAACGAATTCAAGCGTTTTGACATTCAGGATGGAATGGGCATGGCGCTGTTTCGCAAAGCGGGCGGCAAAGTTGCCTGGATCAGCGGACGCTTTTCCGCCGTGACGGAGCTGAGAGCTCGAGAACTGCACGTTGATTTTCTGGCCAACGGCGTCGCAGAGAAACTGCCCGTCCTCCAGAAAATTGCTGCAGAAGCAGGGCTGACCGCCAGCGAAGTGATTTTTATCGGAGATGACGTCAACGACTGTGAATGCGTCCGCTGGGCTGGGCTGGGAATTGCCGTAGCGAATGCCGTTCCCAAACTGAAAGCGTCCGCCTCACGTGTGACGCAGCGCAGCGGCGGCAGCGGCGCCATACGTGAAGTCGTCGATATGGTCCTTGCGTCTCAAGCGGAGGAGGGCTAGCCTATGAAGCTTTTTCGCACGTTGGACCGTTTTATTATGAGAGAGCTCATGGGGCCATTTCTCTTCGGAGTGATGGCCTTTACGTTGATCATGGTCGCCGGCGGTTTATTGTTCAAGCTGGCCGATCTCATCATCGAACAAGGAGTTTCCCTGGGTGTCGCCGGCCGTCTTTTCATTTACGAGCTTCCTTCCGTCATCGTTCTGACGCTGCCGATGTCCTGTCTTCTGGCCGCGCTCCTTGGCTTTAGTAAAATGTCCGCCAACAGCGAGATCGTCGCCTTGAAAGCGGCAGGAATTTCGTTTTCGCGCATCAGTCGTCCCGTTCTGTTCGCCGCTCTTGGCATCTCGGTACTCTCCCTTGCCCTGAATGAATCGGTCGTGCCGCTTGGCAAGATCGCCGCGCAGAACGTAATGCGCTACGAAATTGCCCGTGAAAAACCTGCGCTCCTGAAGGAACAGGTGTTTTTGCGGAGCAGCGATCCTTCGTCAGAGGGGTTGAGAAGGATCGTTTATATCAATAAGCTCTATGCCCGTTCAGGAACGATGGACGACGTGGTCGTTCAAGAGTTCAAGGGCGCCGATCTGGTTCGGCTGACGACAGCCCGAAAGGGCACATGGATGGACGGAGTGTGGTATCTCGACGACGGCGACGTGTTCGAAGTAAAAGGCAGAAACACCGTTGAGCTGACACTGCATTTTAAACGTCAGGCGCTTCCGATTCGTCTGACCCCGCAGCAGATCTCACGTTCTACCGCCAAACCCGATGACATGAGCTGCCTGGAACTGATCAAATATATTGAAATCCTAAAAATCCAGGGGAAAAGTTTGGAACCGCTGTGGGTTGCATTTCATCTGCGTCTGGCGGTGCCTTGGGCATGCGTGATTCTGGCCCTGATCGGCGCAACGCTCGGCGTGCGTCCGATGAGAAAGGGCGGCGCCAGCGTCGGCTTCGGGCAAAGCATTTTGATCGTCTTCGTCTATTATGTCGTTATGTCGATGGGGCGTTCTCTCGGACAGGCGGGGCATATCCCTCCGATCCTCGGAGCCTGGCTGCCCAATATCCTGTTCTTTGCCGGCGCGCTCCTTCTTGCCCGGAGGGCCGACCGATGAACGTCGAACATCTGGCTCTTGTCGCGGGAGAAGGCGCGCTGCCGCTGGAGATCCTGAAAGCGATGATCCAAAAGAATGCGCCGCTGCCAAAAGTGTATCTGCTGGCGGAGAACGACGCCCCCTATGCGAACGAAGGCATCGCTGTGCAGAAAATCACCAATCCCATGGCGATCGCAATGATCCTCGCCAAAATGCGCCTGATGGGGATCCGCCGCTTGATGATGGCCGGCGGCGTGCCCAAAAAAAACATCTACTCTACGGAAAAGCTTGATCAGGGGGCCAAGTCCATTCTTTCCGCCGTGCAGGACCGCAACGACCACAGCCTGCTGGCCGGAGTCGTGAAGTATATCGAAAAATTCGGCATCCAGGTCATGAGCTATGAGGAAGTCATCCCGGAACTTCTGGCGTCCGAAGGGCACATCGCCGGGCCTCTCGCCGACGCGGAACAGATGAAGGACTGCGAGTATGGTCTGAATATCCTGCGCGTTCTGCTGCCGCTTTCGTTCGGCCAGTCACTTGTTGTTTCGAATCGCGCCGTTGTCGCCGTGGAAGCGATGGAAGGCACGGACGAAACCATCCGGCGCGCTGCGTCGTTAAGCGCTCGTGGGATCCTGCTGAAGGGGATGCGCGCCGATCAGGACCGCCGCTACGATCTGCCCGTCGTCGGCGTGCAGACGCTGCGAAACATGGCTGATTCCGGCCTGACAGGGCTTTTTGTCGAGGCGCACAGTGTCCTTTTGTTGGAAAAAGAAGCCTTTCTGCAAGAAGCAGAGCGTTTGGGGATCAGCGTGACAGGAGTTGCCACATGTCGATTTTTATAAGTACCGGAGAGCTTTCCGGTGACATCTATGCGGCCAAGTTGAGCGCGGCGCTCCATGAAATCCTTCCCCAAGAACAGCTCTGGGGGATGGGCGGCGCTCTTGCGGAAGGAATCTGTAAGGAATGGGACAATACACTCCTGCACATCATCGGTCTGGGGCGGATCATCAAGTCGCTGCCATCGTTGTTTCGTTTGAGAAAAGAGCTGGCGGAGGCTGTCGTAAAGCGGGCGCCGCGGGCCGTCATTGTCGTCGACAGTCCAGATTTTCATATCCCGCTGCTGAGCAAAATTCGCTCCCTCGGTTATAAAGGTCCCGTTGTCTATGTATGCCCGCCGACAATTTGGGCCTGGCGCAGCGGCCGTGCGAAATATCTGAAACGTTACTGCGATCTCTGCCTGCCTCTGTTTCATTTTGAAGAAGAGGCCCTGCAGGCGTGGAATGTTCAAAGCTATTGGTGCGGAAATCCATTGATCGACGATCTTGACAATTTCGTCCCGGTCGGAGCTTCTTTGCAGAACGATGAAAGGCGCGTCGCCCTGCTGCCAGGAAGTCGGCGTTCCGAAATAAAAACGCTGCTTCCCGTTCTTCAGGAAACGGCGCTGAAATTGAAAGAGGCGGGGCTCTGTCCCGTTTTCTCCATCGCGCCGGGACTTGACGAGGCCAGCAAGGCAATGGTCAGAGACAACAAGGCCGGCATTGAAGCAACGGAGATCAGCGGGCGCAATTTGATGCACGCCTCGAAATTCGTTATCGGTGCCAGCGGCACGACAGCCGTCGAGGCGATGTTGCTGAATCGCTACATGATTGTGCTTTACAAGGGAACCGCGCTGGAATGGCGAATATATAAAATGCTGACTCGTACACCCTTTGTTTCCATCCCCAACGTACTGGCGGGAAAGATGATGTTTCCTGAACTCCTGCAGGACGACGCGCGCGCCGACAGGATTCTTCACTATGTCGATCTGTACCTCCGCGACAAGGATTATTATGACGGCGTTCACAAACAGATCCAGTCGAACAGGCGCCTGATGGGGAACCCCGGAGCGATTCAGCGCTGGGCCGAAACCATTTCCAAGCTGGTGAATTCATGAAAGTCGCTTTTTTGGCCAACGGACCGGGAGAAGTGTGGGGCTGGTGCCGACCGCTCATCAAAGAAGCCGCCGGCAGAAATTGGACGGTGGACGTGCATCTTCTGCCCTGTCCTTTCGCCTCAGGCCGGGAAATTAACGCGCTCTCGCGGCTTCCTGCGACGATATTGAGGCATCGGACAACTGCCGGCGCCCTGCGATATTTTTTTTCGGCTGAAAAATACGACGCCGTTCTGCAGTTGGGGGGCGACTTGTTTTTCGGCCGATTTTTGGCGTGGAGGCAGCATGTCCCGCTGGCCTGTTATTCTTACGGCTATAAAAAAGGGATGAAACGCTGCGAAAAGGTGCTGACATCCCGTCATGGCCTGTTCAGTTCAGAGAGACTGGAGGTTGTTGGCGACCTGGTGCTGGACAGTCTCGATCCGGGAACCCCGGAAGTCTGGCGCGCGCCTCAGGGCAAGCGGCTGGCGATTTTCCCCGGCAGCCGGCCGAACATCCGGCACAAAGCCTTCTTTTTTCTGAAAGAAATCCATGCGCATTTGATGAAGATCGATCCTAAAATCGAATTGAGGGTCCTCCTCTCGCCATTTTCGGAAGAGAGCGAGCCCCAACTCTGGAGCGAGAGCGGCTTTTCAGTCTGGACGGGAACGACTCCCGCGGGGATCCAAGGGGCTGATCTCGCCTTAACGCAGCCTGGCACGAACACTTTGGAGCTGATGTACTGCAAACAGCCGTTTGTGGTGGCAGTCCCTTTTTCTTTTCTGCGGCAGATGCCGATTGCCGGTCTGGTCGGCATGCTTGACCGGATTCCTTGGGCCGGCGGCGCGCTGAGGGAGCGGATCATCCGGAAAGCAATTCCCCGTCATATCGGGAAGATGTCGTGGCCCAACAGGCTCGTGAAAGAGAGCTTCGTCCCCGAATTCATCGGCGAATACAGCGCTTCACAGCTTGCTGACGAAGTCGTTAAGGTTTTGCGGGCTTCGGAATCGCTTAAAACGCAGAGGAATCGTCTGCACGAACTTGCCTCCATGGTCGTGTCCGGCGCTCCGGCGAAGATTTGCAACATTCTCGAAAGGATGGCAGCCGATCATGAAAGAGAAAGGAAGTAAGCCTCTCTATCGTCGATTGATGGCACTCCTTTTGCCTTACAAGGCAAAATTGGGATGCGCTTTTATCTGTATGGTTGGCGCCGGACTTTGCGCGGCGATTCCCGCCTGGCTGATGAAGAACGTCGTCGACGGCGTGCTGATCCGCAAGGATTACGCAATGCTGAACGTGCTGGTCGTCTCGCTCGTCATGCTCTTTGTTTTCAAGGCAGCGTTTACTTACGGCCAAAAGTATCTGATGGGCTGGGTCGGACAAAAAGTCGTCATGGATATGCGGGTCGCCGCTTATGCGCATCTGCAGACGTTGTCGCTGAAATTCATCAACAGCAGACGAGTGGGCGAGCTGCTGTCGCGAGTCACCAACGACGCCAACATGCTGCAGATGACCGTCACGAACGTCGCTGTGGATCTTGTCATTCAGGGCGTCTCGTGCGCGGCGATGCTTTCCTATTGCCTCTATCTGAACTGGAAGCTGATGCTCTACACGCTTCTGATCCTGCCGGTGGTCGTCCTCGTGCTGAAAAGTGCTTCGGAAATCCTCCGCAGGGTGGGGCGCCATATGCAGCAGTGCGTCGCCGATCTCTCTGCAGTAGCCGAGGAGGCGCTTTCAGCAATTCGCATCGTGCGGGCTTTTGCGACGGAGGAACTGGAGCTTTCCCGTTTCAAGGAAAGCAACCGGCAGAATTTTGACGCCATCATTCAGGGCGTCAAGGTAAACGCCGCTCTGAACGGCGCCGTCGAGGTCCTTCTCATTACGGCGCTCGCCCTGATCCTTTGGCTGGGAGGCCGGCAGGTGCTGAGCGACATTATGTCGCCCGGGGAACTGATCGCTTTTCTTGGTTCATTGGGTTTTCTGGCTTCACCGATCAACAATTTTACGCGCGCCGTCAGTCAGCTCCAGTTTGGTTTCGCGGCGGCAGAGCGGATCTTCAGCCTTCTCGACAACGACGACCGGGTCGTAACGCCGCCCGGCGCGGTCGTTTTGAAGCGTCTGCGAGGTGAAGTGCGCTTTGAAAACGTATGGTTCAGCTACGAGCCGGAACAGTGGATCTTGAAGGAACTGAACCTGACAGTCCGCCCCGGCGAGAAGATCGCCATCGTTGGAGCGACGGGAGCCGGCAAGTCGACGCTCGTCGATCTGGTGCAGCGCTTTTACGATCCGCAAAAGGGGACGGTTTTCATCGACGGATACGATGTCAAGACCGTCGATCTCAAAAGTCTGCGCACTCAGATCGGCGTGGTGCCGCAGGATCCAGTTCTGATGAAAGGCTCCATCGCCTTCAATATCGCCTATGGATATGAAGCCTCTCAAGGCGAGATCGAGGAAGCCGCCGCTATCGCCGGCATTTCCGAGTTCATCTGTTCCCTTCCTGACAAATACGATACGGAGGTGGGAATCCGAGGCGTTACCGTGAGCGGCGGCCAACGGCAGAGGATCGCCATCGCTCGGGCAATCGTCCGCAATCCCCGCATCATCATCCTCGACGAAGCCACCTCGTCGCTTGACGCCGCCGTGGAGCGGCAGATCCAGGAGGCGATGGACCGCGCCATGGAGGGACGTACCTCGTTTATCATCGCCCATCGGCTTTCAACGATTATCAACGCGGATCGCATCCTTTACCTCGAGGACGGACATATTATCGAAGAGGGGACTCACGAGGAGCTCCTGCGGAAGGACGGGGCCTATCAGAAACTCTTTTCGCTTCAGTACGGAGCAGGACATCCATGAACTTTCTCACAAAGTCCTATCTTGCCTATTCTCACGGAGAAAAAAAAATATCGCCGTGGGCAATTCTGAAACCGCTGGGATGGCTGGGTTCCGTGATCGTCAGAACGCGGCGGGCGTTTTACGATCACGGCATTTACGCTTCGGAAGAACCGCCGCTGCCCGTCATCAGCGTCGGAAATCTCACAACCGGGGGAACAAACAAAACCCCTTTCGTCGAACTCATTGCCGGGCAGTTGTCCCGCTGGGGACTGAAGCCGGGAATCGTCAGCCGGGGCTACGGCGGCACAGCGTCCGAGCCAGTTGTCGTTTTAAACGGGCAGGGCGACAGAAGCGTCGTTGGTGACGAGCCGCTTTTGCTCTCGTCACGGCTGGCGGACGTTCCAGTGGCAGTTTCGAGCGACCGCATGACGGATGTGGCGGCGCTTTTGAATCACGACGTCGATATCGTCGTTGCCGACGATGCGTTTCAGCATCGCAGAATGGTCCGCGACGTCGACATTGTTCTCGTCGATGCCACTTGTCCGTTCGGCAATGGCACGTCCCTGCCCAACGGCATTTTGCGCGAGCTCCCCAGTTCCTTGTCGCGAGCTCATGCCGTCGTCATTTCCAAGTCGGATCAGACGTCGCCGGAGGCTCTACGACGCTTGAAAGAGCAGATCTCCCGCTGGATCCCGCAGGAGCGCATATTTTGTTCGCGGCTGACTGAGCCCCTTTGGGAGCGGTGGGATGGAGAGCGGTTCGTTCCTGCCGGTGGAAGCATGACGGACTTTTCCCTGATAGTTTTCTCTGCGATCGGCAATCCGCACAGCTTTCGAAACACGATCCTCAAAAGCGGCGCGGCCATACTTCATGAATTCAAGTTTAAGGACCATCACCGCTATGACGCAAACGATCTGCAGAAGATTGAAGACGCGGTCCGGCAATCAGGCGGCAGAGCCATATGCTGCACAGAAAAAGATATATTCAATCTGCCGCGCGGATACATCCCCTGCGTTCCGCTCTACGTGCCAAGAATAAGCGCGCTTGTTGAAGACCCCGACAGATTCTGGAACGTTGTCATTCGAGCGCTTCGCCCTCGGATTGTCGTCGCGTCGAACGGACACGGTGAAGACGCTATCGGGGCCAAGCTCGCGCACAAAGCCGCACAGAGATTTCCAGAGGCGGAGGTCTGCGCTTTTCCGCTCGTAGGGGCGGGGATCCCTTACAAAAAAATCGGTGTCAGAATCCTGCCGCCCCTTTCAAAATCGCCGACCGGAGGGATCATAAAATATCATCTGCGTGATCTTTATCAAGAAATCAGGGCCGGACTGTTTCGGCAGATTTCCCGTCAGCTGTCTGCGTGGAATCAGCTGCGCAGCAGCTGCCGTACGGTTCTTTGCGTTGGCGATGCGTATCTCCTCTGTCACACTTTATGGGGACAGGGGAAAAAGGCTCTCATGGTGGCAACGGCAAAAACAAAATTCATCAGCGGTCATTGGAAACTGGAAAGCTTTTTGTACCGAAAAGGCTGCAGGAAAGTCTGGACTCGCGATGAAGAAACTGCGGTTGAATTACGCCAAAACGGCGTTGCCGCCGTTTTCGAAGGAAATCCAATCATGGACCTTTCCTGTGATAATACTAAAGGGATTGTTCCGTGGGGCGAGGGACGCCGGCTTCTCGTGCTGCCCGGCAGCCGGGAGCGGGCGTATAAAGATCTGGAGCTGTTGCTGCGCGCCCTCACTAAAATTTCCGAGCGCTGTGCGATTGCAGCCGTAATGGTTCCCGCTCCCAGCATTGATATCGACACACTGGTGAAGACAGCAGCCGGCTGGGAGTTTGACGGCCTTCATCTTCGTCGCGGCAGGCTGAATATCGTTGTTTACCGCGGCGAAGTTGCAGAAGCGGCGCAGGGAGCCGAGCTCCTGCTGGGGCTGGCTGGAACGGCCAATCAGGTCTGTGCCGGTTTAGGCGTTCCCGTTCTGTCGGTCATTGAAAAAGGGAAGTTAGTGCAGAAAAAACTTCTCGGAGACTCCGAACTTTTGGTGGAAGCTGATGCGGACGTCCTTGCGGAGGCAGCGCTCGACCTTTTGGCCGATGCCGAGCAACTGGCTCATATGAGCTCGGAAGGGCGCCTGCGCTTAGGCCAGTCGGGAGCGCTTGACACTGTTTTGAATTATGCTTCGGAACAGCTGGGCTGGAAGAAAAGAGCTTTCGTTTACGACAAACTGAGCGAGCAAATGAGATTTAATTGATGACAGCACTTCGCTTCAAGGGAGGGAAGGGCGATGAAGAAAATAAAAATTGGAGATTTTATGGTCGGAGGCGATCAGCTCACCTTGATTGCAGGCCCTTGTGCCTTGGAAAGTCTGGAACTCGGACTGGAAGTCGGCAAAAGAACTCAGGCTTTATGCAAGAAGCTCGGGCTTAATTACATTTTCAAAGCCTCGTACGACAAGGCGAACAGAACTTCGATCTCCAGTCCGCGCGGCCCCGGCATCGAGAAGGGGCTGCAATGGCTGGAACAGATAAAAGCAGAACTGGGCGTGCCCATTCTGACGGATATCCACGAGCCGTGGCAGGCCGCTCCCGTCGCAGAAGTCGCCGACGTACTGCAGATCCCGGCATTCTTGTGCCGTCAGACCGACCTGCTGGTAGCCGCTGCCAAAACAGGACGAGCGGTCAACGTCAAAAAAGCGCAGTTCCTTTCCGCCTGGGACATGAAGTCCGTGCTGGGCAAACTGACGGAAGCCGGCAGCGACCGCGTCATGCTGTGCGAGCGGGGGACAACGATGGGATACAACCAACTGGTCGTCGATATGCGTTCCCTCGTGATCATGCGCTCTCTGGGCGCGCCCGTCGTTTTCGACGCCACTCACAGCGTACAGATGCCCGGCGGCATGGGGAACAGTTCCGGCGGCGACCGGCGCTTCACTTTGCCGCTGGCTCGAGCGGCAGTAGGCATAGGCGTGGACGCGCTGTTCCTCGAGGTTCACCCTGAACCGGAAAAAGCTCTGAGCGACGGACCGAACATGGTGCCGCTGGCTCTTTTGGAGAAATTTCTCGAACCGATCTGCGCCATCGACCGCCTTGTCAGGGGCAGCATCGGCTCCGTCTCTCTGGATTGGTGCGAACGATGAATCCGGCGATGACACTGCCGTCGGACCGACAGCCGGAAAGTCTGTCGGATGAAGAGCTCCTCAAATCTGGCTGTCAAGTGCTGCGGCACGAGGCGGAGGAGCTTGTCCGCGCAGCAAACCGTTTCGGCCTCGAACTTGTACAGGCTGCACGACTGCTGGAAGCTTGCAAGGGAAGGATTGTCGTTTCCGGCATTGGCAAGGCAGGGCATATCGGGCGCAAGATCGCGGCGACTCTTTCGTCGCTGGGAACGCCGTCGTTCTTCCTTCAAGCCAGCGAGGCCGCGCACGGCGATCTCGGCATGGTCCGCCACGAAGATGTGGCGCTGCTGATCAGCAACAGCGGCAAGACGGCGGAAGTCGTTGCTCTGCTGCCGTTTTTCCGCCGCATCGGCGCGCCGGTCATCGCCGTTTCGGGCGATCCTGATTCGCCGCTGGCGCTGGGCGCGGATATTTTTCTGAACTCTTCGATCGAACGCGAGGCGGATCCGCTCAATCTGGCGCCGACCAGCAGCACGACCTTGCAGCTGGCCATCGGCGACGCTCTGGGAGCTATGGTGACACTGCTGCGCGGCCTGAAAAAAGAGGACTTCGCTTTGTTTCATCCGGCCGGATCGCTGGGAAAGAAGCTCCTGCTGCGCGTGTGCGACGTGATGAACACAAGCGGTTCCCTGCCGGTCGTCTCGCACGGAACTCTGGTCAAAGACGCCTTGTTCGAGATTACGAGCAAGAATTACGGCGCCACCAGCGTTGTCGATGACGAGGGGTTTCTCGTCGGCATCTTCACCGACGGCGATTTGAGGCGTTTGATCGCCAAAGAGGGAATTCGTTGTCTGGACCGCAAAGTCGAAGACGTGATGATCTGCTCGCCGCGGACCATCGTTCCCGAAGCGCTCGCCGCGGAGGCGGTGCATGTCATGGAGAAGCTCGAGATCTCCGTCCTGATCGTCGTCGACAAGGACCATCGCCCCGTGGGGATGGTGCATATTCACGAGCTGCTGCAAAGCGGTGTTGCCTGATGAACATGTCGTTTTATGGCTGTATCTCCGAGCTTTTGTTTTGTGCTGCGCGCCCTTTCCTGAATCGAAAATACGACGAAGGCAACGAACAAAGATACGGGCGCTACCCCGACGATCTGCCCAAGGGGGCCTTGTGGATCCATGCGGTCTCAGTCGGCGAGGTGCAGTCGGCCTATCCTTTTATCAGGGAAATCAAACGGCAGAATCCGGATATGCCAATTCTTCTTTCAACGATCACGAAGACCGGACGAGCCATGGCGAAACTGCTGGCGGGCGATCTCGTCCAGCATATTTATTATCCATGGGATTCACCGAGCGTCCTCGGAAGAGCGCTGACAACCCTGCGTCCGGCCGCCTACATCACGATCGAGACGGAGATCTGGCCGGAGATGCTCTTTCAGCTTCAGAAACGCCGGATCCCGACATTTCTTGTCAACGGCCGGATGTCGGAATCAAGTTTTCGAAAATACCGGCGTCTGCGCTTTTTCTGGAAACGGGTCATTCGCCGTTACTCCCTGATCATGACTCGTTCCGCGCCGGATCGGGATCGTTTTATTGCCTTAGGCGCAGAACCGGACCGTGTGAAGGTAACCGGAGACTGCAAAGTAGATGCGCTGATCGCCCGCAAGAACGCAGCCGGCGGCGACGCCGGGCTGCGGGAGATTTTTGCCGGCAAAGAACCGCTGATCCTTGCCGGAAGCACTCATGAAGGGGAAGAAGGGATCGTCTTCGACGCCTACGCAGATCTGCTGAGAGCCTACCCCGACCTGAAACTTGTCGTCGTGCCGCGGCATCCTGAACGTGCCCGCGGCCTGCTGGACGAAGCGTCTGCAGGAAAACTCGGCAAAGTTGAACTGCTGTCGGAGACGAACGGCGACTGGGACGTCCTCGTTGTCGACCGCATCGGCGTACTTTTTTCTCTCTACAAATATGCGAAGGCGGCGTTTCTCGGCGGTTCGCTTGTGCCCAAAGGCGGTCAAAACATCATGGAGCCGGCGATCTGGGGCGTCCCATTCTGTCAGGGCCCTGACTACCGCGATTTTTCGGACGCCACGGAAGCTCTCAAAAAAACGGGACTGTGCACCATTGTGTGTGACACACGAGAGATGCGGGACTTTTTCGACGGCGTGCTGTCAAACGGCAATTCTGATTTCAGCCGGGAGTGTCAGGAATTTTTCGCTGCTCTGAGCGGCGCGTCCCGACGAAGCTGGGATTTAATAAAAGATTTGCGCCGCGGGTATCCGGGAAAATATCTGTAAACGTCAAGAGAGAAGGGGCATTATGACATTGATCCACAGAGAACTGCTGAAGACTTTTTTTGAGCGTCAGGACGAGCGCACCCGGGCCGGCATCAAAAAGGCCACGGAAAAGATGGTTGCGGTCAAAAAGAACGGCGGCAAGATTGTCATCGCCTGCGGCAGCGGCCCCAATATCCATGAAGGCGTGACGACGCTGATCGCAGAACTGATGGACAAAGGTATCATCGACGGCGTCACCACCAGTTCGGCGGTCGTCGGGCATGAAATGGCGGGAGCTCTTGACCGTGTGAAAATGGTCAGTTCCGACGAGCTGGGCTTCGCCCCCGAAGACATGCCGCGCGGCAACGTCTTCGAGTTCACCTGCATGAAGCCCGACGAGCTGGCGGCATTGAAAAAACAGATCGTCCTGGACGACGCGCTTCTTGCCAAAAAAGACCAGATCGCCGGGCACGAAGTCATCAAAGCGGCCGGCAACATGGCTTATCCGATGGGATACTGGAACGAACACGTTGCCTCCGAGATCTGCGACATCGCCCGCACTTACGCGCTTCCGTTTGAAGCCGTCGCGGGCTGGGGCTGCGACCACCGCACAATGCTGGGCGTCGGCGCGGCAAAAGGTCTTCCCGTGCTGGTCAGCCTGCCGCAGATGGTCGGCGGCGGCAACATCGGCTCGTGCATCGGCGACAGCATCCCGATTCGTCAGCGCTGCATGCGCGTCGCTCGCATGCTCGAGGACGCTGATGTCATCATTGAGTCGGCCATTGCCCTTTCGCAGGAACTTCACGACGGTCCGTTCGAGAAGTACACGGGGCACGGCATCTGGGCCTGGTGGAACGGCATGCACACCTACAACCTGCGCGGCAAGACGCTGATCCGCCTCGATCTCGACGAAAATCTGCGCCGGGCCTGCGATTCTCAGGTGCAGATGCAGGAAGCAATTGCCAAGGGGCTGCCTAAAACGAAGATCTCCGGCATTCCCTTCCGCATGGAAATGTCGGCTTTCGCACGCCACGAAGGAAGCATTCCGCTGATCGGCGACATCGGCGAAGTCTGGCCGGTTCTGGCCATCGGCGTCGCCGACGCGCTCGGCATCGAGCTCGATTTCATGAGCTACAAGCAGGAGACCGCCGAGGGCAAAGCCATGCGCGAATGGATCGTCGACAGCGTCAAACCGCTGGACATCAAGGCGATCAGGGCCAAAGCCCTGACGTTCAGGCTGTAAGATGAAAACGATCGGAATCATTCCGGCCCGCTGGGCCTCCAGCCGCCTGCCCGGCAAGCCGCTTGCCGATCTCTGCGGCAAACCCGTCATTCAGCACGTCTACGAGCAGTGCCTGAAAGCACGCTCTTTAGCGCAGATAATCGTCGCGACCGACGATGAGAGGATCCTGAACGCCGTCGCAGCTTTCGGCGGAGAAGCTGTGATGACTGCTTCCGAGCATCCTAACGGTACCAGCCGCGTTGCCGAAGTTGCCGCGCGCATAGAATGCGACTATGTCATCAACATTCAGGGCGACGAGCCAATGATCGACCCGCGCGTGATCGATCAGCTTGCCGACGTTCTGGTTCATGCCGACGAGCCGATGGCGACGCTCTCCGCCCCGTTTGCCTCTGCGGAGGAGGCAGCCGAGCCGAACAATGTCAAAGTCGTCGTCGATCGGAAAGGCCGGGCCTTGTATTTCAGCCGCAGCGTCATTCCCTTCGCACGTTGCGGGACGCCCGTCGTCTTCAAACACATCGGCATTTACGGTTACCGCAAAGATTTTCTGCCTGTTTATCTGCATCTTGCGGAAACTCCGCTTGCCGAAGCGGAGAGCCTCGAACAGCTTCGCGTCCTGGAGCACGGCTATAATATTGCCGTCGCCGTTTCCAATTACCCCGATCGCGGCGTAGGGATCAATACGCCTCATGATCTGGAGCTGGCTCGAAAGCTGATGGGCGAAAAAAGCTGAACAAAATCCGCGATAATCGGATATAATAAAAGCCAGTCTTTTATTCAGACTGGCTTTTTTCGTATCAATATCCACGTCCGAGGAGAAAAAATGAAAACTCTGTACATCGACTGCACAGCCGGCATCTCCGGCAAAAGATTGATCAGGGCTCTGCTCGATTTAAAAAGAGAAAACGCCGACGGATTCAATCAACGGATGTCGTGGCTTCGCCGTTATGGCTGCACGTGGACCGGGGGCCCGAACGGCTGGGGCAGCATTGAAGCAGAACCTTTTTCTTCCAGTTGCAGGGCCATCGGATTTTCAGAAATAGAGGCGCTCCTCGACGAGTCGAAACTTTTGCCGGCGGCGAAGACACGCGCACTCTCAGCCTTCAATGCTCTGAAGTCCATAGGATGCAGCTTTTGCGGCAACGAAAGCGGATTGCCTTTCCTCGACGCCTGTCTCGCGTTTGAAATTGTCGGAGCGCTTGCGCTTTTGGATATGCTTCGGGTCGATTCTGTCTATGTCTCGCCCGTCAACGTCGCTGGCCGCACAAGTGATCCCAGACAGGACTCCATGTCCGCGCTGGTTTCGTTTTTTTTGAAGGGAATGACCGTTTTCGCTCATGAAGGAAAACATGAACGAACAACGTTAAGCGGCGCATTATTGCTCAAAGCCCTCTCTGTGTCCACCGAGCCCCTTCCGGCAGGCAGACTGACTGCCGGCGGCTGTGAAAAGGACTTGGCGCGGGAAAACTCTGAAGCGCTGCACGTCATGCTGCTTGAGCAAAATGGCAAAGAGGCTCTCCCATACCTGACGGGAAAGATCGTTGTGATGGAAACAAATATTGACGACATGAACCCGCAGGATTATCAGAACCTGGAAGAGCGCCTCTTCGCGCACGGCGCGCTTGACGTTTTTTTTACGCCCATACTGATGAAGAAACTCCGGCCCGCCGTGAGGCTGATATGCATCTCCCGTGCCTCTGACAGAGAGAAATTAGGCGAAATTATTCTGAGATACAGCACAACGATCGGTCTGCGTTGGAGCGAAATCAACCGCATGACGCTGAAGCGCCGCATCCAGAAATTCGAAAGTTCACTCGGTCCGGTGTCGATGAAAGTATCATGCTGGGGCAGCGAAATCGTCCGCGTCACGGCAGAGTACGAAGATTTAAAGCGCATTTCTCAAGAGACTGGCTGTCCGTTGGATCAGCTCCGTCTTCTAGTCGTCAGTGAATTCCGCCAAAAGGAAGATTTATAAAATGGATCTGAAACCACTTTTGATACTTCTTAACGAAAATACCCGCGGTCATATCGTCCAGAGCCGGGGAATACGCGACCGCATGCAGGAACTTGCCGACTTCGAAGCTGTGGAACTCGACGTTCCCCACTTACGCGGAGCAGCGCGGATCAAAGCTCTCAAACTGCTTGCCCGACGCCTTCCCAAGGCTGCGCCGCAGGGCGCGGAGCGTTGGCTTTTGAGAGCCGGAGGCAAGGAGCTTCTTGACCGCATCGCGATGCTGAATCCGGAGCGGCGGCCGCTTCTTTTCCTCTCTGCTGGAAGTACGGCCGCACCGTATTGCTTGGCTCTTGCCAAAAGATTCAACGGAAAAAGCTGCGTGGTGATGACGCCTTCCGTTTTGGGGACAAAACCCTTCGATATGGCGGTCGTGCCAAAACACGACGGACGCCGCGGCGACAATGTTCTGGTCACGCTGGGCGCCCCCAATTCCATTTCTCCGGAGCTTTTGGAGAATCAGCGCAGAGAGCTGCTGAGCGATTATCCTCCGCACCAAAAAGACGCGTGGGGGATTCTCATCGGCGGCGACGATTTGAACTATTCAATCGCCCCCCTCTGGGTGAACAAAGTCCTGCCGACGCTGCTCGACGCCGCAGCCGACGCCAACGCCGACCTGTATATCACGACCTCGCGCCGCACGCAGGCCGCAACGGAGATGGAAATCGCCAAACTCTGCGGGGACACCAGCGTGGTGCGGATGCTCCTGCTGGCTTCGCAGGATTCCAGAAATCCAGTTCCCGGCATTCTCAGCCATTGTTCGCGCGTCTTCTGCACCGAAGACTCCGTCTCCATGATCTCCGAAGCTGTCACCGCCGGCGTACAGACGGCAGTCATCACCGTCGGCCATCACCACGGCATCAGACGGCTTCTGCAGGAGATGACGGAGTGGCTTGTGGACGCCCGGCTGCTCTCCACTAAGCGCCTTTGGGGCGTGCCTCGCTTCAACAGGATGATCGAGGATTTCGAAAACCAGAATTATCTGTGTCTGATCACCCCCCGCAATCTGGACGATGATCTTCGTCATTTCCTCGGCCGGCCGCTTGACGGGATGAGCGGCTTCAACGAAGCCGAAAAAGCAGCGAGGTGGATTCTGAACAGATGGTTGTCATGAAAATCATCCACATTCTCCCCGAACTCCAGATCGGCGGCGTTGAACGCCATGTCATCGACCTGGCGAACGAGCTGGTCAAAGGAGGTCATGAGGTCATGGTGATCTCGGCCGGCGGTCAGATGGAACGTCAGCTCGATCCGAAAGTGCTGGTGCGCCATCTTCCCGTGCACAAAAAAAATCCGCTGACGGGATTTTACAGCGCGGTGAAAATCGCCCGCTGGGTCAGACGCGAAGGCTGGCAGATCATTCACGCGCACTCCCGTGTGCCAGCGTGGACCGCCAACTGGGCCAGCTCTTTAGCCCACGTTCCGTGGCTGTATACTGCTCATGCGGTGTACAGCCATAATTTAGGACTGCATCCACTGAAAAGAGCCGATAAGGTCATTTGCATCAGTCGAGCGGTAAAGGACGATCTCAGCGAATACATTCCTGCCAACAGCGAAGTTATTTACAACGGTTTGCCCGAAAGCGTGCCGAAGTGGCGCCCGCGTGATGGAGACACGTCGATAATCCTTGCTGTTGGCCGTTTGACTCGCTTGAAGGGAATCGATACCGTTTTGCAGGCTCTGGCGCTGCTGAAACAAGAAGGAATGCGCCGTTGGAAATTCGTAATCGTCGGAGACGGGCCGCAGAAGAGAGAGCTTGAAGCACGTGCCGTCAGTTTGGGCGTCGATTCTCAGGTTGAATTCACGGGATACAAAGAGGACATCATCGAAAGGCTCCTGAATTGCAGCTGTTATGTTTTGCCGTCTCTTTCTGAAGGGATGGGACTGACGCTGATGCTTGCTGCGAAGATGGGCGTGCCTGTGCTTGCCTCGAATCTGCCTGCAATTTGTGAGCTGACTTTCGAAAGGGAAAAGCTTTTACCGCCTGCGGAGATATCGGCATGGAAGTGTAGTTTGCAGCGCATTCTGAGCGGCTGCCTCGAGGCTGCGCCGAAGTTTGATGAAAACGTCCTTTTGACGGAAGCCCAGATGGTCAAGAAACTGCTTGCGATATATAAATTTTTAAGCGATCCATGTGCCAGAAAATGAAGAAGCCGTTGCCGTGAACCTGTTTTTTCTGCGAAACGATGTGTAGCTTTCTTACGGCCGCTCCAGACGCATGACTGGGTAGGATAAGATGCTGTCTGCATGAAGTTTTTAAGCGGTCTGATCATGCGGAGGATGGATCCTGCTTTGGGCCAAATGCTGTCGGCGAACGCTTCGAAGAGCGCAGCGGAAGTAAGCGTGAACAGCATCGCGCTCGGACTGCAGCGCTCTATAAAAAAACGCCGCAGACCGCAGACGGGCGGCCCCTTTGCACCGGAAAGAAGAGTTGAAAAGATGAAAGAATGTTTTAAAGCAGACTCCATCGAGAATATTCTCGTAATTTTATATACGGCCTCTGTGTGCCTGTCGCCCTTAGGACCGATCGTCCACTATGTTTTATGGGCATTGTGTCTGGTTCTGATGACGGTCGGCAGAGTGAAATATCACATCCCCTTCCGACCGAAGAATCTGGACCGAACCGGGAAGATCGTCCTTGGATGTTGGCTGGCATTATCTCTCTGGGGCGTTGCCGCAGGACTTTTGACGTTCCATGATGTGGACAGCTATGGCAGGAACGTCACCATTTTTGTGGAAGTCGTTCTCGGCATGTATTTTGCGGTGCGCTTTCTGGTACGCGAGACGAGCCGCCGGAAAATGTTGCGTTTTTTTGTCTGGGCGAGCGTATTGATTCTCTTTGGAAACCTGCTGCGGGAATTGGGCTTTCTCGGTTATTTCCCGAATCGGTCTTTGGAGAACGGAAATAATTTGGGGCTGCTTGGCGTCCTGCTGCTGCCGCCGCTCGTCTGCTATGCGTTCTGGTGCGCCAGGAGACTTGTTTGGCGCCTGCTTATCGTTGTTCCCTCGTGTCTTGTCGTTTTTTTGTCTTTTTCTTCGGGAGCATGGATGGCCGCGGCAATCGGCGGATGTTCGCTGCTCTACTGGGCTTTCAGATTCAAAAAAATCGGGATCTTGTTTCTTGCAAGCGGGGCCGTCGTGCTCGTGTTGGCCTGCGTTGCGATCAACGCTCGTTCCGAAGGCAGACTGTGGAAAAAAATCGCAGCGGAATATCGACAGGTTACGTCGATGCGGGACATGGGAACGTTTACAACGTACCGCAACGAGATCTGGAGCGCTTCGACCTATTTGATCCGGAAGCGTCCCGTCACAGGATGGGGAGGAGAGAATTTTCTGCACCTGTATCATGAACTCTTTCGGACGAAAGCCGGCGAGTTAGGGCTGAAGCATCAAGCGAACGGCATGCATCCGCATTCGACGTTCCTGAATGTCGTTTATCTCGCAGGGATTCCCGGCCTGGCGTTTTTTCTGGCAGCGTATGCCCTTTCTTTGAGAAAGGCTTTCCGCCTGGCGCAAACGGAGAGAGAATGTTTCTTTCCGTGGGGCGTCGCCCTTTTCGTCCTGTTGCTGGCCGTGCTGGCCTATGCGCTGACAGGCGACGTTCTCATGGGACGCCGCGATACGTCGGTGATGTTCTGGTGTTTTTGGGGAATTCTGCTGATTCTGCCGGAGCGCAGTTCGTCCTGCGAGGAATCATGACCGCGCTCTGCCGGATTTTTACCGATATGACGAAAGAGGCACTGCAATGAGCCGTTTTCTGGAGCTGGATCCGACCAAGGCAAAGACGTATCAGGCAAAAGAGCGTCCTTCTCTTGTCACTGCGGCAATCGAGGGAAAAACTTACCGCCACGGCATGAGCATGGGGGATTTCTTTCTCAGCCTCCCTCATGTTTTAAAGGCTCAAGACCTTCTCGAGGTCGCTGCGGCGATCGCACGGGCAAAAAAAAGCGGACGTCCCGTGATCGCCATGTTCGGCGGTCACGTGGTCAAGTGCGGCTGTATTCCGATTCTGCTGGATCTGGCGAAAGACAGCTTCATCACGCATTTTGCATCGAACGGCGCCGCCGCCATCCACGACACCGAACTTGCGTTGTGCGGGCACACCTCAGAAGACGTGGCCGCGCAAATCGAAGACGGTTCTTTCGGCATGGCGGCGGATACGGCGGACTTGTTGAATCACGCCGCTTCCCGCGCTCGCCTCAGGAAGGAAGGTTTTGGCGAGGCGCTCGGCGCCCTGCTGACGGAAAAACGAGCTCCTTACGACCGTCTCTGTCTCTCGGTACAGGCGGCCCGGCTGAGTATCCCTTATACAGTTCATGTCGCTTTGGGGACGGATATCGTACACCAGCATCCCAGCGCTGTCGGGGCGGATATCGGCGATGCGTCGCTGAGAGATTTCCGCATCTTTGCCGCTTCCGTTTCCCGCCTTGAAGGCGGGGTAATTTTGAACTTGGGAAGCGCTGTGATCATGCCCGAAGTTTTTCTCAAAGCGCTTTCTCTCGCCAGAAATTTAGGCTTCAGCATCAAAAACTTTACTACGGTCAATATGGACATGATCCAGCATTATCGTCCCCGCATGAACGTTGTCACCCGTCCGGTGCAGCATTATGGGAGAGGGTACGCCGTCACCGGACATCACGAGATTATGATCCCTCTGCTCGCTGCCGCCGTCAGGGAATTTGAAGCGGGAACGCTGAAATTGCCGGAACACAGAGGAGGCAATTATGAAAATTGAACCATCCCGAATCAACCGTGTGCTGGTCGTAGGGCTTTCCTGCATCGGCGACATGCTGCTGAGCAGCGCGGCGCTGTATAATTTGCGGATGTATCTGCCTCACGCGCATTTCACGATCGGCGCGAACGCTCAAGTTGCCGCCATGCTGGCCGATGATCCGCTCTGGGATGAAATCAAGCTTTATGACCGCGGCAAGCCGAATTCCCCGTATAATGGATGGCGAGGGCGCGTTCGGGCGCTCCGCGAGTTTCGTGCCGAAAAGTACGATCTCATCGTCGATCTGCGCAGCACTTTGATTCCGTTGTTTATGAACTGTCGGTACCGGCCTCTCTGGGGCTGGCGGGGGCTCTTTCTGCCGCGAACGGTGCATGAAGCGGAAAGAAATCTCTATTGCATGCAAACTCTGGGCGTGCCGCTGAGAAGCCGAAGCATGAGGCTTTACGTCCCCCAGAGTATCTACCGCAGCATTCAGCGCGAGCTGGCGCCTTATCGGAACAAACTGGTGATTCTGAATCCGGGAGGACGTGCTTTCAAACGCTGGCCCGCCGAAAACTTTACAGCCTTGGGGCGTCGTTTGATCGAAGAAGGATACAAAATCGCCGTAATGGGATACTCTCCCGAGGAGCAGACCGCGGCGGCGCCGGTTCTCGCTTCATTAGCGGAGGCGCTCGATTTTTCTGGACAGGCCCCCATGCCGGTCAGCGCTTCGCGCTTGGCCGCGGCGTGTCTGTATGTCACAAATGACTGCGGCGGTCTTCATATGGCCAGCGCCATGGGAACGCCGACAATCGGCATTTTCGGCACGACGAATCCCTGGCGCTACGGCCCGTGGGGAAACAGGCATGAAATTGTTTTTCCAAAGACATGCCCGAAATCTTTTTGCCGCGACGAGGGTGCGAATTGTCCAATTGGACGTGATAATTGCTTGAAACAGATCCCAGTGGACGATGTGTGGGCGGCCGCGAGAAAAATCCTTGCGGAATCGTCAATTGACTGTGTTGAGGGGCGAAAATGAATTTTCCGAGGACGGCTCTGGATAACAATATCAAGGCAAAAGTTTTGCTGATCCGTTTTTCGGCCCTTGGCGATATCGTTCTTACGGCTCATATCGGCAAAAAATTAAAAGAACTGTTCCCATCTTTCGAGATCACGTGGCTGACGGAGAAGGGCTACGCTCCGTTGGCGCAATGCATGCCGTGGATCGACGAGGTGATGCCGTGGGACCGGCAGGAGGGGCAAAAGGGTTTTCTCAAACTCGTCTCCCGCATCCGCAGGGAGAAGTTTGACATTCTGTTGAACCTTCAGGACAATGACCGCACGGCCCTGCTGACCCTGCTCACCTCCATTCCTCTGAAGATCGGCTTCCATCGGCATTTTCAGTTTATCTATCATCAGGATATCTATGCCGCGCTCGGGAAGTTGGGCATTCCGCCGTGTTTGGAAAAGCGGATTCACAGTTCCTTGGAGCGCCCCGCAGGGGATTCGCCTCTGAGCTCTCGCCTTAAAGTGGAGAACGTACGGGGCTGCGCCGCCTTGGCCATCGGCGCCAGCACGGCGCGAAAGCGCTGGCCCGCCGCGTATTGGGCGCGGCTCATCGATTATCTGTCACAGGAAGACTGCATGGCGGTTCTCGTTGGAGCCGGAGCCGAAGAGCTGAGAATGTCAGAGGAAATCATGGCGCTGTGTCCCGGCAAAAAAATTCTCAATCTCGTCGATACTCTTTCTTTGCTCGATTTGCTGCGCGTTCTGGCCGACGTCTCCTTTGCCGTCGCTGCCGACACGGGGCCGCTTCACATGGCACGGGCGCTGGGCACTCCGGTGATCGCGATGTTCGGCCCGACGTCGCTCTCAATCTCTTATACGCAAAGCTTTGACAAGGTTGTTTATACATCCTGCGAAAAAATGGGGTGTTTGGATTGGAAATGTGTTTTGCCCTGCATGGAACACATTGTTCCGCAGGAGGTTATCAAAGCCGCAAAGGAAATTCTGGAATCTGTTTTTCCGCAAAAGGGGTGAATTCATTTTGTCCGACGGCTCTCTTGTAAACATCGTAGAACAGGTTGAGCGGCTTTCTCCGCGCACGGTCGCCGTCATTGGCGACCTCATGCTTGACCGGTATCTTTACGGCAGCGTAGAGCGGATCTCTCCCGAAGCGCCGATCCCGGTCGTGAAGTTTCAGAGTGAAAGAAGCGTTCTCGGCGGGGCGGGCAACGTTGCCGCCAATCTCTGCGGATTGGGGGCGGACGTCAAGTGCTTCGCTCAGATCGGCGATGACCTTGAGGCGCGGGAAGTTTTGAAGCTTGCGGACGCTCTGAATACTACGTCCCGGGGAAGTGTCGAACTGTTCCCGTCCCCTAAGGAGACGACAACCGTGAAAACGCGCGTCATCGGCAACGGACGTCAGCAGATGATGAGACTGGATCATGAGGACGTTTCCCCATTGGCCCCGGAATTGGAGGATGAACTTCTTTCCCGGCTGTCGGAACTTGCCGCGCGTCATCTGAATGCGGTCATCCTTTCCGATTACGGCAAAGGAATGTGTTCGTTTTCGTTGTGCCGCAGGGTCATCGAGCTGTGCCGCGCGCATCGGATTCCCGTCTTCGTCGATCCCAAAGGCCGGGATTGGCAGCGCTATGCCGGTGCCGAGCTGCTTACTCCCAACGTCAAAGAGCTTTCGGACGCGGCGGGACTTCCGATCTCGAATGACGATGACGAAGAGCTCGCAGCTCAGGCTCGAAAAATTCGTTCTTCCTTCGGGCTGAACAATCTGCTGGTCACCCGTTCTGAAAAAGGGAGCACGTTCGTCAGCGAGCAGGAGTGTTTTGACGAACCGTCTCAGGCAGTCGACGTTTACGACGTTTCCGGCGCCGGCGATACCGTTATTGCTGCGGTCGCTTTTTTCCGCGCCTGCGGCGTTGACTGGCGGAACTGCTGCCGGCTGTCGAATGCGGCGGCTAAAGTGGTGATCGGCAAGGCCGGTACATATCCGATCTCCTACCGGGAGTTGAAAGAGTTGTGCCTCTCTCAGGCGAAAGCACATCCGCTCCCCGGCGCCCGCAAGGTTCTCGATGCGGCCGCGGCAGTACGGCGGGTGAAAGAATGGAAGGCGCAGGGGAAGAAAGTGGTCTTCACGAACGGCTGCTTCGACATCTTTCACGCCGGCCATGTCGATTCGCTGACGCGCGCCAGATCTTGGGGCGATTGTCTGATCGTCGGCCTCAACTCCGACAGCTCGGTAAGAAAGCTGAAAGGCGAGACTCGGCCGATTAACGGCGAGCTGAACCGGGCCGCTGTTCTGGCGGCCCTTGAATGCGTCGACGCCGTTGTGATTTTCGACGAGGACACGCCGGAGCGGCTTCTTTCTCTGCTCCGTCCTGATGTTCTGACCAAGGGCGGCGACTATCGGCCGGAGCAGATCGCCGGCGCCGCGTACGCCGGCAGAGTCGAGATCCTGCCGCTGCTCCCGAGACTTTCCAGCACGTCGATCATTGACAGGCTGCGCGGGAATGAATAAAAAAAAATGGGTGATTCTCGATCGCGACGGGACGATCATCGAGGAAAAAAACTATCTCCGTCGTCCCGAACAGGTAGCCCTTCTGCCCGACGCAGCCGAAGGACTGAGACTTTTGTGTAAAAACGGGTACGTGCTGACGGTTGTGACCAATCAGTCGGGCGTCGGCCGCGGTTACTTTACGATGGACGACGTTGACCGCGTGCACTGCCGCCTGACGGAGCTGCTGACAGAACGGGGAATAACGCTGCAGGGGATTTACTCCTGCCCGCACTGCCCCGATGCGCGCTGTGCGTGCCGCAAACCAGCCGTCGGGCTTATTTCGCGGGCAAGCGCTGATTGCGGGCTGAGCAGCGGCAACATTGCCGCCGTAATCGGCGACAAAGAATGCGACATGCAGTTCGGCAAAAATCTCGCCAGTCCTGTGATACTATTGATGTCAGGTTACGGTCGTGAAGAACGGGCGCGCGGCGTGAGCGCCGATTTCTACGCCGAAAACTTGCTGCAGGCGGCTTATTGGCTTTTAGAGTGCCAGAAATAAGGTGAAACTTGTGAACAAACACACGATAGAAGCAGTCATTGCAGAAAATCTGGAGCGTCACCGAAAAGTCTGCGAGCTCATGCCCAGCATAGCTCCGCTTATTGTCCGCGCTTCGGAATTGATAGTGCAGTCATTGAGAAGCGGCGGACGTATTCTTTTCTGCGGCAACGGCGGCTCGGCTGCCGACGCTCAGCATCTCGCCGCGGAACTTTCCGGACGATACCTTCTCAACCGGCCGGCGCTCGACGCGGAAGCGCTGCATGTCAACACCTCGGCGCTTACGGCGATCGCTAACGATTTCAGTTACGAGACAGTTTTCTCGCGGCAGGTCGAGGCGCACGGCCGTCCCGGAGACACTCTCGTGGCGATTTCGACCAGCGGCAGCAGCGCCAACGTCGTGAAGGCTGCTGAAGCCGCGCGCCGCAAAAAGATGCGTGTCATTGCCATGACAGGAGGAAAAGGCTCGCTTCTGGCCGGCATGGCGGACGTCGTACTGGCAGTGCCGACGGACGAGACGCCTCGAATTCAGGAAATGCACATTCTAATCGGACATACGCTGTGTGAAATCATTGAAAAAAGCCTTTTTGGAGAGAAGTGATTTGTTGTTGGACTTTTTTCCGAATGGTGGAATGCGTTTTATCATCAAGGAGGGACTCGAATGAGTGCTAAAAGAAGAGGATTTTATTTTGCGCTGATAGTGAGTATGCTGAGCGTTTCGACCGTCTTTGCCGCGGAGTGGCGCCAAAAGAAGGAATATCGCGACGATTTCGGCGCCAACGTCGAAATTCAAGCGACGTACTATGCGGCGGAATACGTAGAACGCTCGACTCAGGAGCAGGCGCAGAAAAATCTGTGGACGGCCGACGAGGCGGAGGATTATCGTTACAATTTGCTGCAGCAGCTGAAACTTGATGATACGATCCCCGTATTCATCAGCTTCAGGAACCGCGGGCCGGCGATTCGAATGGCTCCTTTCGAGCACCAGGTCACTCTGACCGTGGGCAAACACCGTCTTTCCCCTGTCGATTACGACAAACGCTTCAACTTTAAGATCACCGATGAACGTGAAGGTTTCGTCTACTTTCCCCGTTACGATTCCAAAGGGAAACCCTATCTGACGCCGAAAGTCAAAACGGTCAAGTTCTCCATCGACGGCGCCATTACGCCCGTAACGCTCGGCAAGACCATCGATTTCTTCTGGGACGTCAAGGATGACGACCCCAATAAGCTGCTGAAAGGCAAGTCTGGCGCCCGCGTGGAGATGGACCGCCTGAGCAAACGCGTCGGCAACCTGACGAAGGAAGGCAAAGGCCTTCAGGACCGCCTGAACGAGATCCAGGAAGAACTGACCAAGATCAACAAACGCATGATGGAGCTGCAAAAAGAAATCTAATCTCAGCTCCCCGCCTAAAGGGACTCAACTCTTTTCGAGTTGAGTCCCTTTGGGTTTGGAGCGATGATTCCGTTTGAAGAGAACAGTGTATAATTGGACAAACAGTTCCAAGGAGGATAAAAGATGAAGCGTATTGCAGTGTTGACCAGCGGCGGCGACGCACCCGGAATGAACGCAGCCATCAGAGCCGTCGTCAGGTGCGCGGCCTATCACGACATAAAATGTCTGGGAGTGGAACAGGGATATGAGGGACTTATTGACGGCATGTTCCGGAAGATCGAAGTGCGGGACGTGGGGTCAATCATCCAGCGCGGCGGGACAGTGCTGCGAACCTCACGCAGCGAGCGTTTCCTGACGGAAGAAGGCAGAAAAAAAGCATGCCGGCAGTGCGGTGAGCGCGACATTGACGGCCTGGTTGTCATCGGCGGCGACGGTTCGTTCCGCGGCGCATGGGAGCTGCAGAAAATGGGTCTGCCCGTCGTGGGAGTCCCCGCGACGATCGACAACGACGTCAACGGCACCGATATGACGATCGGCTTCGACACAGCGCTTAATACGGCTCTGGACGCCGTGCGGCGGCTGCGCGACACAGCCCACAGCCATGACAAGCTCTTCATCATCGAAGTAATGGGGCGTCGCTGCGGTTTTATCGCGCTTCAAACGGCCGTGGCCGGCGGCGCGGAGTTTGCAGTGCTGCCCGAGATCCCCTTCGATATCGGCGCTCTATGCAGGAAGCTCAAAGCGTCGCGCCTCAGCGGAAAAAATTATTCCCTCATCATTCTTGCAGAAGGCGTCATGTCCGGATACGAACTGCAGAAAAAGCTAGCTGAACAGGCTCCCGGTTACAAAGCGACCGTAACGGTGCTCGGCCACATTCAGCGCGGCGGCGCGCCGTCCAGCTACGATGCGACGATCGCCACCCGCATGGGCGCCTACGCGGTTAACTGTCTGCTGGAAGGGAAGCACGGCGTCATGGCTGGACTGGTCAACGGGCACATGACGCCGGTACCTCTGCCGAACACATGGGAGACAAAGAAGCGGCTGAACCCCGAACTGCTCGAGTTAGTAAAGGAACTCAGCATCTAACCGCCGTTCCGCCGCAAACCGCCGATATAAGCCTGCCCAACGGAGAGACTCTCATCGTTTGGGGAAAGCAGTTTATGAGTGAGCGGAATCAGTCCCCGAGCATACAGCAAGGGCAGCGTTTCTTTTAAGAGCAGACCGTTCTGCCAACAGCCGCCGGAAAGGGCGGCCAGCCGGGTGCCCATCTGGACGGCGACGTTCGCAGCGCACTGGGCCAGCGCCTGCGCCAAGCGGGTATGAAAAGCTCCGGCAGCAAAAAGGACATCGTGCGGAGTCCGGGCCAGCGCGGCAACGAAAGGCCGCCAGTCGATAACGTTATTTTCAACGTTAAAGGGCGAACCGGCAGCGAAAGTAGGATGTGTCTCTGCAAGAGCCTGCAGTTCCATGGCCGCTTCACCGTCGTAACTGACGGATTCTTTCCCCAGCACAATCGCGGCCAGGCCATCGAAAAGGCGTCCGCAGGAACTTGTGAGCGGAAACGCCTCCCAAGCGTTCACAAGCTGGCGGGCGGCGGCAGTCCGTCCAGGCCAGAAAGTTTGGCACAGTTCAAGGGCCAGGGAAACGCCGCAGCTTTCCACCAGCAGGCTCAAGCCGCAGCGCCAAGGCTCCGTGACAGCGCGGTCGCCGCCGGGCAGACGGAATTCCTTGAGGTGGGCGCAGCGTCCGAAGCCACGTGCGTCGCCGCAGAGGATCTCCCCGCCCCAGATTGAGCCGTCGCTGCCATAGCCCGTGCCATCCATGATGATGCCAATGGCGGGGGATTCGACGCGGTTTTCCGCGAGACAGGCCATCATGTGGGCATAGTGGTGCTGTACGGCAAGCACCGGCAGATGGGGAAAAGCCCTTTTCGCCGCAGCTGTGGAAAGGTAAAGCGGATGCAGGTCGGCAACAAGCCGCTCGGGAGCGAAGTTGTAGAGTCCGAGAAAGTGCCGCAGAGCTTTTTCGTAAAACTGCGCGGTTCCCATGTCCTTCATGTCGCCGAGGTATTGACTGGGAAAGAGCATGGCGTCCTGGCTGAACGCAAAAGTTCCTTTCATCTCCGCGCCGGCAGCGAACACCGGGGCCAGTTCGCGCGCGGCAACAACGGGATTGGGAACGTAGCCGCGCGCCCGTCGGATCAGGACGGGGCCGTTGTCGTGGTGGAGCAGAACGGAGTCGTCGATCTTCATGTGGATCGGGCGGTTGTGGACGAGAAATCCGTCGCAGATCCCGGCGAGGCGCCGATACGCCTCCTCGTTTTCGGAGACAAGCGGCTCGCCGCTCAGATTGGCGCTTGTCATCACGAGGGCGTCGAATTCTTCCATGATCATGTGATGAAGCGGGGTATAGGGGAGCATCACGCCCAGACGATTCAAACCGGGCGCGACCGACGGGGCGAGAAAGTTGGAATCGTTTCGTTCCAGCAGTATAATAGGTGCCCGTGCGCCCATCAGCATCTTTTTATCATCGTCATCCAGTTTTACAAGCTTTTCAGCAACGGCAATGTTTTTAACCATGACCGCCAAGGGACGGCGCGGGCGGTGCTTGCGGCGTCGCAGCAAGGAGACGGTCGCTTCCCGGGTCGCGTCGCAGACCAGATGGAAACCGCCCAGCCCTTTGACGGCGATGATTTGGCCGTTTGCAAGTGCGGCGACCGTCAGCCCGAAGGCTTTTTCATCCTGCGCAATCTCTTCCCCCCGAGCGCCGCAGTACGTCAGGCGAGGCCCGCAGACGGGGCAGGCGTTCGGCTGAGCATGAAAGCGGCGGTTTGTTTCGTCGGCATATTCCTGCCGGCACGCGGGACACATCGGAAAGGCCGACATAGTCGTCTTGGGGCGGTCGTAGGGGAGTTCTCTGACGATCGAAAAACGCGGACCGCAGTTTGTGCAGTTCGTGAAGGCGTAACGGTAACGCCTGTTGGCGGGGTCCTTGATGTCAGCCAGGCAGTCCCGGCACGTCGCCATGTCGGGCGGAAGCAGGACTCTCTGCCGAAGCGAACGCACGCTTTTGAGTATGGTAAAATCATCATCGGCCTGTTCGACGTCTTTTCGTTCGAGCAGTTTGACATCTACGATCAGCGCCACGTCAGGACAGCCGCGTTTCAGTTCCGCCACGTATCGGGCGATCGCGTCCTCCGTCCCCTGCAGGCGAAGCAGAACGCCGTCGGACGTGTTCGCCACGGAGCCTCGGATCCCCGTGCGATGCGCAATCCTTACGCACAGCGGGCGGAAGCCGACGCCCTGGACGATGCCGCTGACGCTGTATGTTTTTTCAATCAGCATGAGTTCCACCTCGAATATGAAAACGCTCCGATTATTTTAATCGGTTAAAGACCTGTCCACAAGCGGCACGGAGAGAGCATGAGCGAAAAAATCCTTGTAGGAGTCAGCGGCGGCGTTGACAGCACCTTATCCGCCCTCCGGCTCAGAGACCTTGGCTACGACGTAACGGCGGCGCATCTGATCCTGAAGGACGGCGAGGATCCCACTGACCGGCTGCGGCTGGAACATTTGGCGCGCCATGTACCGGTGCATCGTCTGGACTATCGGAAACAATTTGGCGACCGCGTTGTCCAGCCTTTTCTTGACGCATACAGAAAAGGCTTTACGCCTAATCCCTGCGTGATCTGCAACGCCGCTCTGAAATTCAGGGCGTTGATCGCTCTGGCCGATCGGCTGGGCATCGAAAAGGTCGCTGCGGGGCATTATGCGCGTGTTCTCAAGCGCGGCGCCCGTTGGGCCATCGCCCGGACTTCCTCGCCGAAAGATCAGACCTACATGTTGTGCCGATTGCCGTACGAGTGGCTGCCGCGGCTTTGCTTCCCGCTTTCGGAAGAGCGGGATAAACTGAACGTGAAAAGCGAACTCGCATCCAGGCTGGGAGCCGATCGACTGGCACAGGGCGACAGCCAGGGCATCTGTTTTCTTGAAGGCGGTTCGCTGGAACGCTTTCTCGAAGAACACATCACATCGGAGGAACGTCACATCGGACGCATGGTTGACCATGACGGCAACGATTTAGGGCCGCATAAGGGCCTGATCTTTTATACCGAAGGACAGCGCCGCGGATTGGGATTGTCGCGCGGGCCGTGGTTCGTGGAGCGGCGGGATTTTGCGAGCAATCGCCTGCTGCTGTCTCATGGAACGGAAGCCGCGTCAGAGACAATTTATTTTGAAAACGCCCGCTGGCAGCAGGAAGTCCGCGCAGGGCAGGACTGTCTCGTGCAGTTCTGCTACCGCGCCCGGCCGGTTCCCGGCCGGCTGACGGAATGTCGTAACGGCTGCGGCACGGTCGAACTGCAGAATCCCGCCGGGAGCGTTTCAATCGGACAAGCGCTTGCCCTTTATGACAAGGCAGAGTGCATTCTCCTTGGCGGCGGATTTATAAAATACATGGAATGACTGGGGGAAAGGCCATGAGAATACGGGCCCGCAAATTAACGGCGGCGCAGGCGCGAAGAAAAACGGATCCCAAGGTGCTGCGCTGCTCTTCTTCCGCTGAGCTGGAGGAACTGACTCATTTTATTGGACAGGAACGGGCTGTCAAATCGATCGATTTCGGCCTCGCCGTCAAGAGCACCGGCTACAACGTCTTTATCGTCGGACCGCAGGGCAGCGGGCGCACAAGCTACGCGCTGAAGAGCGTGCGCGAAAAAGCAGCGCAGATGCCGGCGCCCGGCGACTGGATCTACGTCAACAATTTTGACGAGCCGTCCGTGCCTTTGGCCATCGATCTGCCGGCGGGACAGGCGAAAAAGGCCGAGGAAGACTTCAACAAGCTGATCGAAGAACTGAAGTCTGCGATCAGCGGCGCTTTTGAGAAAAGCAGCTACGAAGACGCCAAGGCGCAGGAGATCAGCTCGTTTCAAGATCAGATCTCGAAGATGATGAACCATGTTCGCGAAGAGGCCGAAAAAGACGGCTTCCTCGTGAAACGCACGCCGCAGGGCTTTGTCAACATTCCCCTCAAAACTGTCAAGAACAGCAAAGGCAAAAAGGAGTTCAAGGAGCTTCAATCCGACGAATTCGAAGCCCTGCCGCAGAAAGAGCAAAAACGCCTTAAGAGCATATCCGACGCCTTAACCTCGAAAACCCTGGAGGTCCTGCGGCAGATTCGAGAGAAGGAACGCGCGCTCAAAGCCAAGCTTTCAGATATGGAGGCCGAGATCTGCCGCACGGCGATCAGTCCTTACCTGGACGAAATCCGTGAAAAATACGGACAAACGAAAAAATTCGCCCAGTGGATTAATTCGCTGGAGCGTCAGATCATCGCCAATTACGCCCTGTTCATTGCCGCCGCCCGCGACGAAAGCGGCGAAGTGGATTTCACGCCGTATAAGATCAACGTCTTCGTCAGCAACGATCCCAAGGGCGGTGCGCCGGTAGTATGGGAGACCAACCCAACTTTTTACAACATCGCCGGCAAGATGGAGTACGAGAGCCGCCAGGGATACTATTATACCGACTTTACAAGGATCGTAAGCGGCGCGCTGCATCGCGCCAACGGCGGCTACCTGGTCCTCGACGCGGAAGAGCTGCTGCGCAGCTTCATGTCCTATGATCTGCTGAAGCGCGTGCTGCGCTCCGGCCTGCTTACGGTAGAGAACCTCAGCGACCAGTACGGCGTCATGCCAATCACGACGCCGCGTCCGGAAGCGATCCCCATCAAGACGAAAGTAATCCTCGTCGGCAGTTATTACATCTACTATTTGCTGCGCGAGTACGATCCCGACTTTCCCAAATTTTTCAAAACCGTCGCGGAGTTCGATTACGAAATGCCGCGCACGCCGGAAAACGAATGGGATATGGCGCGTTTCGTCAAAACGACAGCCGAACAGGACGGCTGCCTGCCATTCAACAAAAAAGCGCTGGCCGAACTGATCGAATGGGCCTCGCGTCTTGCCGACGATCAGAACAAGCTCTCGACACAGTTCAACAAGCTGAAAGAATACATCGTTGAATCGTCCGCATGGGCCTTATCCGAAAGCGCCAAGTCGGTGGACCGCAGACACGTACTGCGGGCGATTCAGGAAAAGCGCTACCGCTCAAGCCAGACGGAAGAAAAGATCCGCGCCGCCTTCGCCGAAGACATCATCCGCATCGACACGGACGGCTCCGTCGTCGGGCAGATCAACGGGCTGGCCGTCGTCAGCTTCGCCGAAGTCTCCTTCGGGCACCCCGCGCGCATCACCGCCAACACGTTCATGGGGCAGGAGGGCGTCATCAACATCGAACGCGAAATTTTAATGGCGGGGCCGATTCACAACAAGGGTCTGCTGACTTTAAGCAGCTACCTCGGGCGCGTTTATGCCCAGGACATGCCGCTGACGCTTTCCGCCCGTCTGTCGTTCGAGCAGAATTACGGCGGCATCGACGGCGACAGCGCCTCGTCCACCGAGCTGTACTGCCTGCTTTCCTCGCTGGCCGACGTGCCGATCGCGCAGAACATTGCCGTGACCGGATCGGTCGATCAGTTCGGCAACATTCAGCCGATCGGCGGCGTCAACGAGAAGATCGAGGGCTTTTTCAGCTATTGCCTCGCGCATGGCCTGACCGGCTCACAGGGCGTGCTGATCCCCTGGCAGAACGAGCGGCACCTGATGCTGAACCACGACGTAGTCGAAGCGATCCGCCGCAAGCAGTTCCATATCTGGTCCGTGAAAACGATCGACGAAGGCATCGAGCTCCTGACCGGCTGCCCGGCTGGAAAGCGCCGGGCCGACGGGACGTATTCGGACAATTCCATCCACGGCCGGGCAATGGCGAAGCTGAAACGCTGGATCGAGAAGAGCGCCGCCTTGAGCAGAGGCTCAAAGGGGAATGTGCCTTCCGCCTCCAGGGGGCGAAAACAATGAGCCGAGTTGACATCGGCAAAAAGATCGCGCCCGGACAAATCAAAGCGCCGTCGATCACAATCGTATTGGAAATCCTGGAGCAGCTCTGGAAACAGGGGACGGACTCGGCTAAAATCGTCTATGAGGAGCCGCTCGACGGTTTGATCGAGACGGTGCTGTCGCAAAACACAAACGACCGCAACCGCGACATGGCTTTCGAACGCCTGCAGTCTCAGTACGGCAGCTGGGAGCGCGTCGCCGCGCTGCCGCAGGACAGGATCGCCGAAGCAATCAAACCGGCGGGAATCTGCAACAACAAGGCGGCGACAATTCTGCGCGTACTAAAAACCGTGAAAGAGCGTTTCGGAGAGTATTCGCTCAAACGCCTGAAAAGCGGTACGCCCGCTGAGGCCTGGGATTTTATGACGCACATCCAGGGCGTCGGCCCGAAAACGGCCGCCTGCGTGCTCGCTTTCGATCTCGGTTTTCCGGCCTTTCCTGTGGACACACATGTAGCGCGTATCTCGAAGCGGCTCGGCTGGGGCGGCTCCAAAGAAACGCCGGCGGAGCTTCAGGCCCGCCTTGAGCAGCTTGTGCCTGACGGGATGAAGTGCGCCGGCCACCTGAACATGATCCAGCACGGAAAAAACATCTGCAAGGCCCGAGCGCCGCAGTGCGGCGAGTGCCCCCTCAGGGGCATCTGTCCTTCCAGCGAAGCCTGACACATATAGGGAGTTTCCATCAAGTGACGGGAACTCCCTTTTTCTGTCTGTGCGTAAGCCTTAAGGAGTGCTAGAATATTTTCAGTCAGTCGTCAATGCTTTCCGCCTCGACGCTGAACCGCGGAGAATCGTTCGCGCAAAGGGGGAGTGATTCATGGAAGAGCTCAACTTGTTTGAAAGCAAACAGACGCAGCCTCTTGCCGCCCGCCTCAGGCCGCAGAACCTAAACGAGTTCGTCGGACAGACGCATCTGCTGGGTCCGGATAAAATCCTGCGCCGCCTGATCGTCAACGACGCTATTTCCTCGATGATCTTCTGGGGGCCGCCGGGCGTCGGCAAAACCACGCTGGCCCGCATCATCGCCAACCAGACCAAAGCGGAGTTCATCAACTTTTCGGCGGTGACCAGCGGCATCAAAGAGATTCGCACAGTCATGCAGCAGGCCGAGAGCAACCGCACCTTCGGCGGCAAAACCATCGTCTTCGTCGACGAGATCCACCGCTTCAACAAAGCTCAACAGGACGCCTTCCTGCCGTTTGTCGAAAAGGGGAGCATCATCCTCATCGGTGCGACAACGGAAAACCCCTCTTTTGAGGTTAACGGCGCTCTTCTGTCGCGCTGCAAGGTCTTCGTGCTGCAGGCGCTCACAACGGAGGAGCTGGTCTCTTTGCTGCAGCGGGCGCTTGCCGACCCGCGCGGCTTCGGAGGGCAGAACGTCCGCATCGCTTCAGAATCGCTGGAAATGATCGCCAACTTCGCCAACGGCGACGCCCGCTCCGCCCTGTCAACGCTGGAAATGGTCGTGCTGAACGGCAATCGCGCCGACGGCGGGATCACCGTCACACCGGAAATTCTGGAACAGTGCATCTCCAAGAAATCGCTGCTCTACGACAAGAAAGGCGAAGAACATTACAATCTCATCTCAGCGCTGCACAAATCGATGCGCAATTCGGATCCCGACGCCGCGGTTTACTGGCTGGCGCGGATGCTCGAAGCGGGGGAGGATCCGCTTTACGTTGCGCGCCGGATCGTGCGCTTCGCCAGCGAGGACATCGGGCTCGCCGATCCGAGAGCGCTGGAGCAGGCGGTGGCGGCGTATCAGGCCTGCCATTTCATCGGCATGCCTGAGTGTTCCGTCCATCTGACACAGGCGGCTGTCTACCTTTCGCTGGCGCCCAAGTCAAATGCGCTTTACCGAGCCTATGAAACAGCCCGCCATGACGCACTCTCTCAGCTGGCCGACCCCGTCCCGCTCGTGATCCGCAACGCCCCGACCAAGCTGATGAAAGAACTGGACTACGGCAGGGGCTATCAATACGCGCACGACGCCGCGGAAAAGCTGACCGGCATGCAGTGCCTGCCGGATTCATTGCAGGGAAAGGTCTACTATGAACCAACAGAGCAGGGACTTGAAGCAAAATACAAGGCACGCCTTGAGTTTATTAAGGACTGGAAAGCCAAGCATGGCAATTGACATATTTACAGTCTCAAGTATGCTGTATTCAGGCGATATTTGCTGCAGCATGCGGATATGATCGGGATGCGCCTCTGCTTCCAATTCGCCTCGGCTTTTTCCCTGGCCGCGTTGGCCATTTCCAGCTCGCTCTTCTGGCCTCCCTTGAGCTGGTCCAGCTCTTCCTTGACCGCCTTGAGGTCGTTGTAATCCGCGTACTTCTTCTGCTCACGGGCCAGGAGATCCGCGACCACGCGATCCACGTCAGCCTGTGAAAACGTCTTCTCTCCCGTTCCCGTGTTCGTGGTGCCCTGCAGTGCCGATGCGCCGCCCTGAACGGACGTGTTGGTGATGCCGGTGCTGTCTGCCATTGTGTTATCTCCTGTTTTTTGCCGTCTCAGTGACGTCACATTATCAGGACAGCGCCGTTGCCGTCGTTGTCGTTGCTGGCCACTAAGTCCATGCCCACGACAAAATAGTCGTCGACGCCCTCCAGGTCGTTATAGTGCGAAACGACGTGGGCCCCGCCGCTGCCGAACTCGTCGGCCACAACGAACGCCTCGCGCCGTTTCTCCCACATGTCCTCTTTTTCGCTCGTCCTCGGCCGGCTGACCGTCACGCGGACTACCTTCATCTTGCCGTACCTCCCGCCATAAGCATCACTCCTTTCTAGTTTTCGGCACGAAAAAAGCCGCCCTCCTGCGAGGTGCGGCTTGCCGTTTGCTATTCAGGTCGTTGCAACACTTCTTCGATGTCTTTTTCTTCGACCGTCGGCCACAAAGACATGTCCTCGTCCGTTTCCACCAGAAAAAGCCTAGAGTCGTGAGAATCCACGACCGTCCCTTCGCGCCCGTCTTTCAGACGCACAAAATCAAGCTCATGGATTTTCACGCTTCTTCGCCTCCTTATCGGTCACATGTATCGTTGTCATTCTAATTTCGTTCTCAGTACGCTTGTAGATCCAGCCGACCAATACATTAACTTTTTTACCAGATGGCCCTTTTATTTTTACTATCGTCTGGTAAAGATCGCCGTATTGATTGCGCCCTCGAGATTCAGGCTCGTAGTTCGGCACGGCCTCACGAACTGCGGAAATCAAGTCTTCGTAATTATCTAAATTATAACCCAAGGCTTTTTCAAAAGCAATCGCCTTGTCCCGCCCTCGTTCGCTGCCCATGTTGAGCGCATATTTCGTTAATTTTTCTTCCGGAATTATCAGCCGTTCCGCATCGTTAAACAGTTCTGCGGGGCTTTCGGGGATAAACAAACTCGACGCATGCCGGCAGTTTGGGTGGAACAGCCCAGCGCCTTCCGCCTCCGCCAGAGTCGGATAGCCCGGGGGCTTGCCTGTCAGGCTCAGCACTTTGCCGTTCCACGGCGCGCACAGGCCGCACGTCGGCGTGTGGCAGCTGATCTGGATCAGGTCTTCGCCGTGCGCCGCGAACTCGTTCCACGTGGCGGCGTTGTGCACCTGCATCAGCGTGGTGCGGCTGAGCATCTCCACGTAGCTGCCCATGTTCCACTGCCGGCCGGACCGGTTCACGAAGGCAACAAGGCCCTGTGCTTCGCCGGTGCGCTCCATCTCTTTGGCAGTAGATGTCGGCCGTGGTTTGGACCGACGTCGTTATCACGTCGGCCAGGCGACCGGCGAGCTGCGAAGAGTATACTTTCATCGCCTGCGCTCATTTCAGCGGCAAGCGAGATGCCCGCGGCCTTGAGCTGTTTCCGCGCGACAGCGACGCCGCCGCTGAACGCGCCCTCAACCATCTCGGCGGACGCGCTTTCTCCGGCGTCTTTCAGCGCGTCGAGTGTTTTGTAAACGGCTTTCAGCTGCTGTACTATGAACTTGTGCTGCTGGCGCCGGAGGCGCGGCGGCAAAAGAGGATCAGACGCTTTGCCAGTGCTATGCCCCCGACTTTGCGCAGTTCTCTCCGACGCATCATTTGCCGTCTTCAGGCTTGTTTGCAAACGAAAAATCCCGTCGTGCAGAGTGTCGCACGACGGGACCGGCATATCCTCGGTGGTGCTCAGAGCGGGACTCGAACCCGCACGGCGATATGCCAGGGGATTTTAAGTCCCCAGTGTCTACCGATTCCACCATCTGAGCCCTTTCAATACCCGAGAATCATACCATAGGTTGACTGACCTCTCAAGATGTTTTTGTTTCCGCAATGCTTATTTCGATTACAAATTCTGTTTGAGACAACGGGAGCCCTTTCGTGTAAAAGCCGCGGTTCGATTGTACATTGCGCTTCTATGTGCTAAAGTGAGAACGAACTGGAGCCGTGAGAGTTTATCTCTGCAATATATTCAGCCGGGAGGCGCCCCCATATGGAAAAATGGAAGAATAAACTGACAGAGCAGCTTGCCTCTGCGTTTCTCTCTTTGAACACAGTGGAAGAGGTATATAATTTTCTTGAAGATGTGGCAACCATCGGCGAGATTAAAGCGCTTTCTCAGCGATTAGAGGTGGCGCGCCTGCTGCGCCAAAATTACACGTATCCGCAGATAGCGCAGCTGACCGGAGCCAGCACGGCAACGACCAGCCGCGTACGCAAATTTCTCGATTACGGCGCCGACGGTTATGAAACGGTGCTCAACAGACTTGAAGAGAACGGAAAGAAATGCCGCAAATAAAACAAACAGCATACGTCAGGGCCGTCAGCAATTCAGACGGCCCTGACGTATGCTGAAAATCAACTTATTAATAACAAACCGGGATTTTTTAAAAACATTATAGGACTTTTAAGCAGAAATGCCCGCTTTGAATATCCACAAGGGAGCAAACTGGCAAAATACGGCGAGAGAGATGAATGATTGTAATCCACGAGAAACATGTTAGAATGATCGTGCTATATTAATGATAAAAAGTAGCGTAATTATTGTTCTTCGAATTGGAGGCTGCGGATATGGCATCGTTAAAAATTCCATCAGAACTAGAACCCGTCATCGCTTTTCACGGACACCTTTGCCCCGGTCTGCTGATCGGCTGGCGCGCTTCTCGAATGGCAATGAAGCTGCTGAATCTGTCCCGTGACGAGGATGAAGAAATTGCGGCAGTTGTGGAAAATGACGCCTGCGGTGTGGACGCAATTCAGGCTGTTCTTGGCTGTACTTTTGGAAAAGGGAATTTCATTTTTCGCGATTACGGCAAGCAAGCTTTCACCGTTTTCCGGCATTCCGACGGACACGGCGTGAGGCTGGTCTACCGTTCGCCTGAAAACGGACTTTCACGCGATGAACACATGAGCCGTCTTTTGACGGAACCGGATGAAAAACTGTTCGACGTAAAGGAACCCGAAGAGGGAATCCCGCACAAAGCGCGCATTCACGACTCGGAAAACTGTTCTGTGTGCGGCGAGAGGGTCATGGTCACTCGCCTCGAAACTTGCACGGACGGACGAAAAATCTGTGTTTCCTGCGCAGAAAAGATCAGGAGGATGACAAAATGAAAGCTTTCATGAAATACTTTGCGCCCCTTGCGTTAGCCATGCTGTACGCATCTGCGTCATGCGGCGCGGAGATGACGGTCACGGACTGCCTGGGGCGTTCCGTGACCGTGCCTGCCGCACCGCAGCGGATTCTCGGTTCTGGCTCCGGAGCCTTGAGGCTGCTGACTTACCTTCAGGCAAACGACCGTGTGGTCGCGGCAGATTCCATCGAAAAACGCAGCGATTCTCTGCAGAGCAAAGCTTCGCGTCCTTATGCTTTAGCTCATCCAGAGTTTGCCGCTCTGCCTCTTTTCGGCGAATTTCGCGGCAAAGATAATCCCGAACTAATTGCCGGGCTTTCTCCGCAGCCGCAGGTGATTTTCAAAATATCGCCTCTTTCCGGGCCTCATCCCGATCAGCTGACAGCTAAAACAGGAATTCCCGTGATCGGTCTGGAATACGGCAATCTGAGCAACGAAAAGGAACAGTTCTACACGACGCTGCGGCTGATGGGGAAAGTCCTTGACAAGGGACAACGGGCGGAAGAAGTGATAGATTTCTTTGAAAAACACTTGGCGGAACTGCGCCGGAGGACTGCCGACGTTCCCGAAGAAGAGCGCAGAAGCTGCTATGTCGGCGGCGTATCCATGCGCGGCACTCATGGTTTTACTTCAACCGAGACAGGATATCCGCCGTTCTTTTACACCAGCGCGAAAAACGTGGCCTCCGACGGCTCCGGCAGATCGGAGACAGTCAACATCGCCAAGGAGAAAATCCTGCAGTGGGATCCCCAGCTCATCTTTTTGGACATCAGCACGCTCCGGGCAAAAGGGGAGGCCAGCGGCCTCTGGCAGCTCAGTTTTGACCCCGTCTATGCCGGCCTCTCTGCCGTCAAAAGCGGTGAAATCTGGAGCGTGCTTCCTTACAATTCATACACGATCAATTACGGCTCCGTGCTGGTAAACAGTTACTTCGTAGGGAAAATTCTCTACCCGTCCCGCTTTGCCGATGTCGATATCGCTTCCGTTGCCGACGAGATATATTCTTTTCTGGTCGGAAAGCCTCTCTATGCTCAAATCAGCGGGGCCTTTTCCGGCAGGATCTTTACTCGTCTGGATCTTGAAGGGAAATAGTCGTGTCCGGACGCACGTATTCTCCTTCGTCGGAATACAGATCCTACATCGGTCATAAAAAGCTCTTTCTGCTTGGACTCGGAGGGCTGTGTCTGCTCCTCGGACTGCTGTCCGTGACCTGGGGAGCCGTCAGGATCCCCATATCCGACGTGATCGAAGTCCTTTTCGGCCGAGGCACCGGCCGAGCCAAAGTGATCATCATGAACATCCGGCTGCCTCAGACTCTGGCCGCCATGCTGGCGGGAGGCGGGCTGTCGCTTGCGGGAGTGGTCATGCAGGCGGTACTGCGCAATCCGCTGGGATCCCCGTTCACCTTGGGGATCTCCAATGCGGCCGCTTTCGGCGCGGCCTTCTCGATCATCATTTTAGGATCGGGGACCATGCAGAGTTCCGCGGCGGATGCCGTGACGATCATGAATCCCTGGCTCACGACAAGCATGGCTTTTGCGGCTGCGCTTGTCTGTATGGCCATCGTGCTCTCCATTGTCTCCGCAACGGGCGGCGCCGGTGAAGTCATGGTGCTGGCAGGCGTAGCCCTGAGTTCGCTGTTTACCGCCGGAACTATGTTTCTTCAGTACTTCGCTGACGACGCCCAACTGGCGGCTGCCGTTTTCTGGACTTTTGGCGACGTTTCGCGCGCGTCATGGCATGAAATCCCCATGATGTCCGCGCTGTTGGCCCTTGCTCTGGCATTGTTCTTTTACAGGCGCTTCGATCTGAACGCCCTGTGCTGCGGCGATGAAACCGCGTTGTCGCTGGGGGTTTCCGCTTCCCGGATTCGTCTCGAAGCCATGGTAGCGGCGTCACTGCTTGCGGCCGTTATGGTCGCGTTTCTCGGCGTGATCGGTTTTGTCGGGCTTGTCTGTCCTCATATGCTGCGCCGTTTTCTTGGAACTGACCATCGTTTTTTAATTCCCGGCTCAGTCCTGCTGGGAGCCGCCCTTCTGACGGGGGCCGACATGGGCGCGCGGCTTTTGCTTGCACCGCGCCTTCTGCCAGTCTCCGTTCTCATGGCATTCATGGGTGCACCGGTATTTCTGGTTCTGCTCATGAAAAGGAGATTGAAAAGATGTCGCTGTCGGTAATAGAGCTTTCTTTTGCCTATGGGCACGACAAGGTTTTGAAGGACGTAAGATTTTCTCTGGAACAAGGGGAGATCGCTGCGCTGCTCGGCCCCAACGGAACAGGAAAAACTACGCTGCTGCGGACTATCAACGGAATCCTTCGTCCTTCGGCAGGAGCGATCCTCCTGGACGGCCGTTCGATGGCGTCGTGCCCGCGGTGCGAACGGGCAAAACTCTTCGGTTATGTTCCCCAGCGGGATGAACCGCAGCGTCTGACCGTTTTCGACGCGGTTCTGCTCGGCCGCCGTCCTCACATCACATGGACCGTGAAGGAGGAAGACGTTGAAAAAGTGGGAACTGTCCTGCGCTCTCTTTCTCTCGAAAAGTTTTCTCTGCGCTTTCTCGACGAGCTGAGCGGAGGCGAGTTCCAAAAAGTTTCCCTTGCCCGAGCGCTTGTTCAGGAACCGGGAGTCCTGCTGCTTGATGAGCCGACAAGCAGCCTGGACCTGAAAAACCAGATCGATATGCTCCGGACGCTGCGGCAGATTGTCCAAAAGCAGAACGTGGCGATTCTTATGTCGCTGCACGATCTGAACACTTCTCTGCGTGTCGCCGACCGTCTGATTTTTCTGCGCGACGGCGCTGTTTGCGGCATCTGCCGTCCGTCGGAAGTAACAGCCGCCCTGATTGGCGACGTTTACGGGATTTCCGTGGATGTAGCCACGCACGACGGAGTTCCTTTGGTGATTCCGCGCCTGTGGGGATGCTCTGGATTCCGCGCGTGACGCCGTCTTTGTCTTGTGAAAGAAAACAATGACACGGAACAAAAAAATAACGCTGGAAGTTGAACCTTCCGGCGTCATTTTTTTGTTCCGCACGCGCTTTTCCATTGCGCGCGGCGTGTTTCGAAGCTCTAAATATAACTGGCTGCGGCGAGAATCTTGCGGGCCTCTTCCTCCTTGCTCTTGTTCAGCTTGACGACGGGGCCAGTGCAGCCCATGGAGCTTTCGGCGTAGATGCCATGCTTCCACAGCTCGCGCACGGCGTCCTCAATGGCGAGCACGTCGACGCCGTGGATTTCTTCGTCAGTCGGCTCAGCTGCCGGGGCTTTGATTTCTTCCTCGGCTGCAGCAGGCTTGGGCATGAAGCTGGCGATGATTTCCTCAAGCCCGCAGCTCTTAGCCGCTTCAACTTCCTTGGCGACCAGTTCGGGAAGCCTGCCTGCCGCCGCGGCGCCGCAGTAGGCGACGGCGTTGGCGATCACGGGAGCGCCCGAAGCGCGCGAGATGATGTTGACAACGTGCTTCCAGCCTTCGCCGGCAGAGGGGCCATAGCCCCAGCCCAGCGCCTCATACGAACCGCCCGTGCTGAACGAGGAGAACATCTTCATCAGCACGTTGCCGGTCAGCGTATCGCAGACGCACACGTCGACGACACCCTGGAGGATGTCGTTGCCGCGCAGGACAGAACCGCCATCGGCGCGTTTGCTCTCGCCGAAAGTGACATTGTAGCCGTTTTCTTTGAGCTTACGCAGAGCCTTGAAGACCACTTGCGCGCCTTCAACGTTGAGAATGCCCACAGTGGGGTTCTGCTTGCCGATGGATTTGGCGACAGCGATGCCGTAGACAGTATTACGGATCATGGCCTCGACACGGTTGATAGCGCTGGTGCCGGTCGTGGAGGCGACAATCATGTCACGGCCGCAGGCGGGCGTAAAGACGCGGCCGATCGTGGTCACTCCCATGGGGAACGGATGGTGCATAGCGACGATGCCGGCGACTTTGCCGCTGTCCATGGCTTCGTCCATGGCCTTTTCAAGGTCGATCTCGCAGTCGGGGGTCTCGATCCATTCGAGGTCGTCGAAACCTTCAACTTTCTTAGGGCCGATCATCACGACCTGAATGTTGGGATTCTGGCGCTGAGCGAGGCATGCGGCGTTGGCGATCTCTTCGGAGCCGTGCTCGCTGCCATTCGCCTGCAGGCCTACGCGAATGCGGGGGCCGCCGTGAGCGGCAGAATCGATGATCTCGGAGAGAGCTTCACCGATGAGCTTGCGAACATCAGACATACAAAGGCCTCCTTACTTCTTGAGGTCTGCTGCGATTTCGGAAAGAGACTCCAACAGCAGGCTCTTGATATCGTCCTTGCTGACTGCCGCGGCTACGGGCGCGGGCTTTTCAAGCAGGAACGAAGCGCCATCGGCGAGGTTGGTAAGACGGGCGAGGAACAGACTGCCCTTGCCGATGATCATTGCGCGGTTGATCTTGCCCTCCTTGATCCAGTCGGCGGCAGGGCCGATGAAAGGTGCGCCGGCAGGGATGTGCCCCTGCGTATGAGCAAAGCCGTGCAGGCCCTTCTCCTTGACGAAGGTCATCATGTCCTTCTTTTCGATGCTCTTCTTCATGACGGCCAGAGCGGCGATCATCTTGATGTTGGCAAGCGGCACGTTGCCGGCACCAGCGGGTTCGGTGATCTCAGGAATATGAAGTTCAGCGCCGAACTTATCAACGTCGGCAAAAGTCAGTCCGGCCTTCTGAAGCGGTTCCCAGGTCAGAGCCTGCGTAACGGCCTGAGGAGAAGCACCCGCGCCGACGGAGTGCTTGCCGAGAACGTCCAGACGCATCTCGGCGCTGACGCCGTCGCAGGGCGTGATCAGGATCGCGAACGAGCCGAGGCAGTCCTCGAGAGCGGGCATGCCCTTCTTGACGTGGTCGCGGCTGTTCATGTAAAGCTTGGGAATCGCGCCGCCGGCCAGGACAACGACGTTCTTCCTGGCGCCCGCAGCGACTTGAGAAGCGCCGTTGATCATGGCGTTAACGGGGCCGGCGCAGAAACCGCGCACGTCGCAGCCGCTGGCGTTAACGCAGCCGGCGATCTCGGCAATCGCCTTGGCGAAGTTGCCGCCGGCACGCTGGCAGGCGTCGCCCGCGCCTTCCTCGGAGCACTCGATTACGAAATCTACTTCCTCAGGCTTCAGACCGGTGTTGCGGAGCAGGTGGAGCAGGGCGAGCACCGAGCCGGCCTTGCTGGCAAGGTTTTCAAGCAGAACGTGGGCAAAGAGGTTCTCGTCCACAGCGTGAGCTGCGCGCGCTATGCCGACGACCTTGCCGTCAAAATAAAGCGGCAGAACCTGAGTGTGATCGGCGCCTTTCAGGTGCTCTTCGATCTCGGCGCTGTCGTGTCCGGCTTCAAGGCGGGCAAGGATAGATTCGGTAATCAGCTCGTGCTTGGAGAGCTTTTCGCGGACAGAAGCGGCAAAGTCCTTTTCGAGCCAAATCAGGTCGAAGACGTCGCAAATGTCGAGCAGGCCGAGGAACTCATCTTCGGGCATGATCTCGCCGTATTTGCCGAAACGGGACGCTTCGAGGTTGTAGTTCTGGTACATGGGCGTCGGCTGCGCATCAAGATCCTCAAGGGGCAGAGCTCCGATGTACGTCATGTTGGGAGCATATCCCTTCGCCTGTTCGTAGGTCTGAAGATGCTTGGGGAGAGCCTGGAGATACTCTTTCTCGCCTTCACCGGCCGTATAGGGCGTGTTGCCGTAGTGGAGCCCCAACTGGGGAACATGCTCAAGGCAGTAAGCGGAACCTTTGATTGCAACTCTGGACATTACTGAAAATACCTCCTCAGGGATTTTGTGGAGCGAAAATTTATCGCAAGGACTTTGCCTTGTAACCGACTCTATTATAATACAAGATGTCGCAATAAAAACCAAGATCCTTGATTTCTCAAGTGATGATGAAAGTTTTTATGTCTTTTGCTGAAATTGTTTTTTTCTCTCTCACGACAAACATTCGCAGTTTTTATGATTGCAGTGCTATCCCGATAATAAAGAGATTTTTTTACAATGAAATGAGGCCTGCAAAAATACGATAGCCGACAAAATCGAGTAAACACGAAAAGAGGCGGCTTCAAGCCGCCTCTCCTTGATGATTATCGTCGCTGATTATTTGACGAAGACAAGCTTGTTGGATTGATCAGGCTGAACATCGTTTGCTGTGAGCTGATAGCCTTGGTTTGTCATGAAACGGGTGACGTTTGTGATTGATGTCGAGTTGTCGAGAAATATTTCAATCTCTTTTCCTCCTGCCGCCACAGCTTTTTTTGCCTCGACAACGGGCTGAGGACAGGAAAGTCCGCGTGCATCAACAACCATTCTTTTTCCTCCTTAAGCCTTCCTGCGCATCGCGAAACCGACGCAGAGACAGAAAACCATGCCGATGACGAAAGCGGTTGGGGCGTGAGCGCCGATTCCGGCGCCGCTGCTGGCAAGACCGAAGTTGTGGGCCACCGCCGCGCCTGCGATCATGCCGAAGACGAAAACAGCGGCATCGCCGTCGCCTTCACCAGCCATGACCAGCTGACGGCCGGGGCATCCGCCGGCAAGCGTGAAGCACAGCCCGGAAAGGACCATGCCAAGGAAGTTCCAAAGAGAATTGGTATGAGCCACGGGCTGTCCCGCAAATCCGGACTTGAAGCTTCCCAGGACGAAGTTCATGCCAAAAGCGGCCGCCAGCAGGGCGACAATCCCCCAGAACAGATAACCGTCACGGGCCAGAACGAGATCCCTGAGCGCTCCGATCGTGCAGAAGCGGCTGCGCTGAGCGAGCCAGCCGACCAAAAGCATCACGGCCAGGCTGACATACCACGGCGCATGCATCGAGCCGGGGCCCTTTTCGGAGAAGAAAACCGGTCCGGTTCCCTCGGCTCCCAGTTTGGGCGCAATCAGCAGCAGCGCCAGCAGCCCCAGTGCGAACAGAGGCATCATCAAACCGGATAATTTTGCTTCGGACGGAGCAGGATAGGATCTACCCAAATTGTAGTTGGAACTGATAAAATAAATGCCGATCAGGATTCCCACAAAAAGCCCGGCAATGCCGTAAAGGGCGTTGAAATCGCCGCCCGCCAGGCGGAGATACGCTCTCCAGGGGCAGCCGAGGAAAATCAGCGCGCCGATGGAAGCAAAAACGCCGAGCAAAAAGCGCACGGCGGGAGCCGATCCCGCGCGCGGCTTAAACTCTTGGAACGCCAGCGCGGAAACGAAAGCGCCGAGAATCAGACCAATAATCTCCGGTCGGATATACTGAACCACCGCCGCCCTGTGAAAACCCAGCGCCCCGGCAATGTCACGCTCGAAGCAGGCAACGCATATCCCCATATTCCCCGGATTTCCCAAAAGCACAAGAACCGGCGCAAGAATGCCCACGGCAAGACCTGCAATAACGGGCCCCAATCGCGACACCATGAGAGAATCAAAGTTTTTCAATAACAACCGCCTCCTACGATGAGATGAAATTCGAACAAGACGAATTATAAATAACTATAATCGACCTTATTCTTGTTCTTTGAGTATATTCGAAAAAAGCTGGAAGTCAAATTATTAAAACGCATGAATAAAACCCTTGAATAAAATCACAATCTATAAGGAGTTCTGTAAATGAAATGTCTTGCGACCTTTGATGTCACCAGTATGGCTCTGATGTTTGAAAAACAATGCCGCCGCGCCGGTTTTGATGTAAGAGTCATTCCCGTGCCGCGTCAGATTTCGGCAAGCTGCGGGCTGGCCTGCTCCTATCCCTGCGGCCATGAAAGCGAGATCATGCAGCTCTGTGAAAAAAGCAGGATTGAGATCTCCGAGACGCATCACATGGCAGAATGAAGGTTTTACGGAGATCTCAGCTTGAGATAAAATATGTGACGTATTATACTGAAGTCATGTGAACCGTGTCCCGCGTTTTCATATGATAAAACTAGGGAGAGAGAGAATGCTTGACAGAAAGTTGATTGAGATGATGTACGAAACGGCCGCCAAGAGCGAACTTCAGGGCGCTCGCTCGGCGGCAATGGTTTACCGGCAGATGTTGGAAATGCCGCTGGGTTCGCAGATGACGGTCTGCTTTCAGGCAGGGGAAGATTTTATCGTTACCTGCCGCGAAGAAGGGTACGAGCTTGCGTAGTTCTAAAAAGAAAATCGATCTGGATAAGCTGAATTCCGAATCTTTCACGATTGCCGACGCCGTGGGGCTGCCGCGGGAATCGGCTCGTTCGTCCGTAGAAGAAACGTTCTGCACCAATGCTGAACCGGCGCCGGTCAGTACGCTTGAAACGGCGCCATTGAGGATTTCCCTGGAACGCAAGGGCAGAGGCGGAAAAACCGTCACCCGACTCACCGGCCTGCCGTCGGAAGAGCGGAGCGGAGGCCTTGTGAAAAGGCTGAAGCAGAGTTTGGGATGCGGCGCCGCTGTTGAGGAGGAAGATGTCATTTTTCAGGGAGATCAGCGGACGCGGTTGTCGGAACTTTTAAAGGATCTTGGCGCACGCAATGTGAAGAGCGTTTGAGGCGGCAGACATTTTTATCTTAATAATGATTTTATAAAATGATGATCGAAAAATTTCATGCGGAGGCGTAAAAACAATGGCGTTCGATAAGGCTGTCAAGTTTGATTCTTTTCAATGGGAAAAGCTGCCGCAGACCGAAGAGCGGCAGCTGGACAAAGCTGCGCAAGTCTGCAAAGGGTTCGTGGTGGCGATGGTCACCCGCGCCAACAGCGGACATCCCGCGGGAGCTCTCTCCAGTATGAAAATGTATATGGCCGCCTACGGCGCCGCAAACATAACGCCCCTAAACTGTGATTCGCTTGACCGCGATTTTGTTGTGGTCAGCCACGGGCACACCTCGGCCGCCGCGTATGCGACCCTGGCGTATTACGGATTTGTGGACGCCTTTGACGCCGTGAACGAGTTCCGCAGAACAGGCAGCCGCTTCCAGGGACACGTCGAACGCATGGTGCCCGGCATCGACTGGGGTTCCGGCTGTCTTGGCCAGGGACTGTCTGCGGGAGCGGGTTTTGCTCTGGCGCAGAAGGCGCGCGGCTACGGCGGACGTGTCTACGTTCTGATGGGGGACGGCGAGCAGCCCAAGGGGCAGATCGCCGAAGCCCGCCGCTTGATCGCGGCCCAAAAACTGACCAACGTAACGGCGTTGATCGACGTCAACGACATCCAAATCTCCGGGCGCTGCGGCGACGTCATGCCCGTGCACATCAAGGAGCTCTGGGAAGCCGACGGCTGGCAGACGATCCTGTGCGACGGCGATTCTTTCGCAGAACTTTATGCCGCTTTGAAGACGGCACGCACCGCCGGCCGTCCGACAGTGATCCTTTGCCGGACGACCATGGGCAAGGGCGTTTCCTTCATGGAAGACAAGCCGGACTACCACGGCAAAGCCGCTTCCGGCGACCTTTACCGGCAAGCAATGAAGGAGCTGGGGCAGCCGGATTTCGTCGCGCTGGCAGCGGAACGTAAAAAAGCGAAGTTCAGCGCCGCGCGCGCCGTCAAACCACTTGAAGCCGTCCTCGACCTGGGAGCACCGAAGGTCTACGGCCCCGCCGACACAACGGACAATCGCTCTGCCTTCGGATCGGCATTGGCGGAGGTGGGACAGCTCAACTACAAAAAGACCGGGCGCACGCCCATGCTCGTTTTCGACTGCGACCTTGCCGGTTCGGTCAAAACTGGAGAATTTGCGAAAAAATGCCCGGATAACTTCATCCAGTGCGGCATTCAGGAGAACAACACGGCTACGGCCGCCGGAGCGGCGTCTGCCGGCGGCGTCGTGTCAGTCTGGGCGGACTTCGGCGTCTTCGGCCTGGCGGAAGCTTACAACCAGCAGCGCATGAACGACATCAATCACACGAACGAAAAGCTCGTCCTCACTCACGTAGGCCTCGACGTCGGCGAAGACGGCATGACGCATCAGTGCATCGACTATGTTTCGCTGACGGCGAACTACTTCAACTGGAAGCTGATTGTTCCAGCCGACCCGAACCAGACGGACCGCGCGACGCGCTGGGCGCTGCAGACGCCGGGAAATGTCTGCTTGGCAATGGGGCGCAGCAAACTGCCGACGCTGTGTGCAGACGGCAGGCCGCTGCTGGCGCGCGACTTTAAATACGGAGAAGCCGTCAAAGTTCGTGAAGGCAAGGATGCCGCCATTCTGGCGCTGGGGGCGATGACCGGCCGCGCAGTTCAGGCTGCGGAACGGCTTGCTGAAAAAGGCATCGAAACGACAGTGTACGCCGTCTCCTGTCCGCTGGAGATCGACGAGTGCGCGCTGACGGAGGCGTTTCAGACCAGTGCGGTGTTGACCGTTGAGGACCACAATATCGTCAGCGGCATGGGCAGCCTCTGGCTGGCCCGCGCCGAAGAGCTGAATCTGCACGCCGCCGTACGCCGTTTAGGCGTACATCGTTATGGCGATTCCGGTCCCAGCGAAGAAGTGTATGCAGCCATGGGACTTTCTGCGGACGCTGTTGCGGCGGCCCTTGAAGAGCTGAAAAAGGGCGCGCGCTAAAGATCCCAATGTCGGGAAAAACGCTACTGTTCCACGCCTGCTGCGGTCCCTGCGCGACAACCGGAATCCACGCTCTGACCGAGGAAAAACGAGAAATGACGCTTTATTTTTACGGCGGCAACATTCATCCTTACGATGAATGGCAGCGGCGCTTGGGAGGCTTGCAAAAACTGGCAGCGGCGTATAGAGTTCCGCTGATCGTCCGCCCATACGACACCTCGGAATGGGACCGCCGCATGGAAGGCCTTGAACATGAAAGCGAAGGCGGACGCCGCTGCGAACAGTGCATCCGCCTGCAGCTGGAAAGCGCTGCGAAAAAAGCGGTTGGACTTTCACTGCAGACGTTGGGCACCAGTCTGACGCTCAGTCCGCAGAAACACCCCGACCTCATCAACCTCTGGGGGGCTGAGGTTGCCGGTCGTTACGCGCTGAACTGGGAAGAGCGGATCTGGAGAAAGAAAAACGGACAGCTCTTTTCCGTCCATGAGTGCAGGCGGCTGGAGCTTTACCGTCAAAATTACTGCGGGTGCCGTTACAGCCTAAAACACCTTTAGGAGCGTGAAGATCGTATGCCGCTTGAAAGCTACAGGGAGAAACGTCTTGGAGGTTTAAGAAAAAAACTGCTGGAAGAAGAGCTTGACGCCGTGCTTTTGATCGACTCCGAGTCGAGCGGCTGGGAAAATCTGTTTTATTACAGCGGCTTCCACGGCTCGTCAGCCGTAGTCGCGGTGACGCATGACCAGGCGATCCTTGCCACGGATTCGCGCTATCTGACACAGGCTGCGCAGCAGTCGCCTTTCGAGATTCGTGCGGTAAAAACAGGAGAGACTCAGACCGCGACGGCCGGACGCCTTCTTGACGAGCTTAAAATCCGCCGCTGCGGCTACGACGGCGCCATGCTCTGCACGCAGACGTATCTGGCGCTGAGCGAGTTTCCCGTCGAATGGCGCAGCTTTTCCTCAGCCATGGCTGAACAGCGCCGCCGCAAAGACGCTCACGAAATCGAATTGATCACCAGAGCGGCCGACATCGCTTCCGCCGCGTATCTGGAAACGCTGCCGATGGTCAGGCCCGGCATGAAAGAAAAAGAGTTCGCCAAGCTGCTCGAATTGAACATCGCCCGCCATGACGGCGAAGGCGTGTGGCACAAAAGCGAGATGATCGTCGCTTCCGGCGTTCGCAGCGCAATGCCGCACGGCGTAGCCAGCTCGAAAAAAATGGAGCCGGGGGACCAGGTCACTGTCGATTACGGCGCAATCTTCGGCGCCTACATGTCCGACCTGACGCGGAACTTTTCTCTGGGCGCGCCCAGAGACACCGAGTTTCTGGAAATTCATGAAGTTCTTTTGAAAGCTCACCGGGATTCTGCGGCACTGCTGAAGCCGGGCGTACGCGGCTGCGACGTGCATGCAGCGGCTGTCAAGGTCATTGCCGACGCCGGTTACGGCGCGTATTTCGGTCACGGGCTCGGACACAGCTTCGGCCTGGAGATCCATGAAACGCCGCGGCTTTCCCTGTTGTATCAGGGAAAGCTCCAGTGCGGCGACGTGATCACGATCGAGCCGGGCATTTATATCCCCGGCCGGGGCGGTCTGCGCGTCGAGGACGATTATCTGATCACGGAAGACGGCGTGCGCCGCCTCTCCGCAAATCTTCCGCAGGAATTTGTGCATCTGCCTCTGTAATTAACAAACTTGAATCATCGTCATCGTGGTGGCAGCTGGGAAATTTATATGATAGAATTTTAGTAGTGATTCACAGAGACAATATAGGGGAGGGGAAAAGAATGAAAAAGTATGTGTGTTCTGTGTGTGGTTGGGAATACGATCCGGCAGCGGGCGCCCCTGATAACGGCATCGCGCCCGGCACCGCTTTCGAAGATCTTCCCGAGGACTTTGTCTGTCCCGTCTGCGGCGTAGGCAAGGATCAGTTCGAAGCAGCCGAATAATTTTCGGGCTCGCAAGTTAAGTAAAAGGAGGCTCTTGAGGTTATCTCCCTCGAGAGTCTCCTTTTTATGGTTCTCTCTCCGTCGGACGGACTGGATACGAACGGAAAGACAGGACTCTTTTGGGAGAGCGCTTTATTTCGCTGTCCGTTCGGGTATAATTGACATGAGATTATTCTGAAAATGTGTTCGTGGAGGTTTTTTCAGTGTACGGTTTTGCTATGAAAGTTTACGGGTGTCAAATGAATCAGTACGACGCCGATAAAATCAGAACAGCGCTCGTCGCGCGCGGGGCTCGCGAGACTGCGGAAGAGAGCGCCGATGTAATCGTCTTCGTCGGCTGCAGCATCCGAGACAAGGCGGAGCATAAAGTCTGGAGCGAGTTGGGACATTACGAGGAACGCTGGCGCAGAGAGAGACGCCCCGTTGTTGCCATGACGGGCTGCATCGCTCAAAACGTAGGCGTCGACATGTCTAAGCGTTACCCGTGGATCCGTGTAATCTCCGGCCCCCGCCACATCGGTCTGGTGCCGGATGCGTTGGAAGCGGCGTTGTTGCGAGATGAAAAAGTCACTCTGCTTGACGACGATCCCCGCGAACTGCACGAGCTGTGCTTCGCTCCGCTGGAACGTGAATTTCCATGGAAAGCTTCTGTAATGATCTCACACGGCTGCGATAATTTCTGCACCTACTGTATCGTGCCCTATGTGCGCGGACGCTTCGCCTCCCGCAGTCCGCGAGAGATCATCGATGAAACGGAACAGCTTGTCAAAGGGGGCGTCAAGGAGATCTGCCTGCTCGGGCAAAATGTCGATACTTACGGCAAAGATCTCGAACATTACAGCTTTGCCGATCTGCTGAACGACGTCTCCCATATCAAAGGGCTGGAGCGTCTGCGCTTCATGACATCGTACCCGACAGACTTCACAAAAGACGTGGTCGACGCAATCGCAGAAAACGCCAATATCTGCCCTGCGATCAACCTGCCAATCCAGGCAGGCAGCGATCGGATCCTGAAAGCGATGAACCGTCGTTATACGGTAGAAGAGTACGCTGAGGTAGTCGACGGCATTCGACGCGGCCTGCCCGAAGTTGGTCTGACTTCCGACCTCATTGTCGGTTTCCCGGGCGAGACGGATGACGATTTTGCTTGTTCTGTAGAGGTACTGAAGCGTTTTCGCTTCGACCAGGTTCATACCGCGGCTTATTCGCGCCGGCAGGGAACGCCGGCCGCTGCTATGAAAGATCAGGTTCCAGAAAGCGTCAAGAGCCGACGTTTGAACGAAGTCAATCAATTGCAGACGGAAATCGCTAAAGACATCAACGGGAAACTGATCGGGCGTCGCTGTCGCGTGCTGGTTGACGGCAGGGCGTTGAAAGGGAATCTCCTGCAAGGGCGAAATTCGATTGATAAAGTAATCCTTTTCGAAGGCGACAAAAGTCTGATCGGAACGTTCGTCGACGTGGAAGTGACGTCAGCCGACAGCTGGTCGCTCAAGGGAAAAATCCTTTAGAATATGGAGGAGAGGCGCCTGTGGAGAATCGGACGAAAATTTCTTTGTGCGTCGCCGGAGCCATATTCTGCATAGGCTGCGCCGGCGCTGCGGTGCAAATTTTCAAGGGAAGCTGGCGGGACGAAGCGCCGACAACAGTCGCCGGTCCCGCTCTGTGGCTGCAGTCGCCGTCTTACAAGCTGCCCGCTTCGTCTTCGCCTGAACACTACGCTTATATCACCGGTGCTGTTTCCCATCCGGGCATTTATCCGGTCTCGGCGGATGCTCGGCTCTTTCAGCTTGTGGAAGCCGCCGGCGGCTTCCGCTTTGACGCAGATCAGTCGCAGGTCAACCTCGCCGCGCCGATACGCGACGGCGTGCATGTCCACATCAAAGCCGTCACGCTCGCTCCTCAGGCTTCCGCCAAAAGCGCTTCTTCTCAAGACAGGAAGCGGGAAAACAAGACACCGTACGTCTACATCAATACGGCGACGGAAGAAGAGCTGTGCGCGCTTCCCGGCGTCGGCCCCGCCACTGCTCGGAAAATCATAGAGTATCGGCAGACCCATGGGCCTTTTCATTCCGCTGAAGCGCTGTTGGAGATCCCCGGCATCGGGGCAGGCAAACTGAGCCACATGCAGAATCTGCTTCGGTTTTGACGCCTCATGGACTCTCTATTGAACGGGATCCCCGCGCTTTTGCTCCTGCAAAGCTGCGCGCTCTCGATGGCAGCTGTGGACCACGGACTCCCCTTATGGCTGGCGGTTTTCCTTTCCGTCTGCGCGCTGAGCGCAGAAATGATGCTTTCGGAAGAGCGCTGGTACCGGCGCAATGTGTGTTTCGCGCTGACTCTCGCTGCGCTGTCAGTCGTTCTTTCCATATTTCTGCAGTCGCGGCTGCTAAAAGAAAAAGCGACGTCCGCACAGATCGTCTCCGGCCGTTTTCTCGTGACAAACCGGCAGCGATGGGGAGAGCGCGAAGTCCTTCAATTGAGCGACGACTATGACAGGGACTGGATTCTCTTTGTCGACAAGGAACTGCAGGACGTCGAAGAGGGCGATGAGCTTTCGTTGGAAGCCTCCGTCGTTCCACTCCAGAACAGTTCTCTGAGAAGTTCCTTTTCTCCGCGTCGGTACTGGCGGGCGCGCGGCGTACAGGGAGAACTGCGCCGCGCCGCGCGCCTCGAAAAACGAGGAAAAAGCTTTTCGCGGCACAGTATTCGTCAATATTTAAGGGGGCAGCTTCACACGCTGCCAAACAATACGCGCGCTCTGGCAGCTGCCGTCCTTCTCGGCGACCGGGACGCCGATCTCCGTGAGGATTACAGAAGATGGGGGATCAGTCACATTCTAGCCGTCTCAGGATGGCACGTCGGGCTGGCGCTGATGCTCGGCTGTCTGGTCTTCGGCTGTGGACGCCGCGGCCTTTTCTGGTGTTCTCTGCTTCTGTGGGGATACTGTCTTACCAGTGGAGCGTCAATAAGCGCCGTGCGCGCCTCTTTGATGGTTCAAATCGGCATGCTAGGGCTTTACTGGGGGCATTCCGGACGCGTTCTGAACGCGATCGGCGTCGCCGGGATCGCCATGCTCCTGTGGAACCCCTGGTGTTTTTTCGATCTAGGCTGGCGGCTGTCGATAATCGCCGCGGCGGCCGTGACAGCGCTGGAAAAATGCAAGTCGGCGCTGTTTGCTGTCTTTTCTCCCCTTATCATGTGGATTTTAACGTCGCCGCTGATCGCGCCGCTGGCCGGAGGCATCTATCTGTCGTCGCTGCCGATTAACGCCATGGCTTCCGTTTCGTTCGCCGCGATCCTTTTCGCCGTGCTTGCCGCAGCGTTTCCTTGGATTCTGGGAATCCATCTTTTCTGGTTAACCTGGCCGGCGGAAAAGCTGCTGCAGATCTGGGCGGCGGCGGCCGACCAGTGGGTAGAGTGGCTGCCGCAAGCGCTCCCGGTTCATTTTTTCCCCGCCTGGCTGTGTGCCGGCATTTTGTTCTTTCTCGTCGCTCTGGCGGAAAAAGTTTCTCTTTGGCGGGCTGTCCTGCTGGGAAGCTGCGGAGCGTTCATCACTGTTATCATTTAGAAGAATTGTCTGAGAGGATTTCATGGAAACGAAACTCGTGATCGGCGGGGTGAAAGTCGAGAACCCCGTATTTTTTGCACCTCTGGCCGGCGTCAGCATTGCGGCGGTACGACGGCTTTTCCGCCGACTGGGAGCTGCCTTGACCCATACGGAGATGATCAGCAGCGCAGGGTTGCTTTACGCCGGGACAAAGACCTGGCGGATGACGGAATGTACCGACGAGGAAAGACCTCTTGTCCTTCAGCTTTTTACGGGGGACGCGGACAGCCTATGCCGCTCAGCGGAGCGATGTTTGCAAAGCTGTTTGTACGCCGCGTTCAGCATCAACATGGCCTGTCCAATGCCCAAAGTCCACAAAAAAGGCGCCGGCAGCCGTCTGCTGCAGAATCCCGACGTCGCTTTCGCGATGGTGCGCGAGCTGAAAAAATTCGGTCTGCCCGTCTGGCCCAAGATCCGCAAGATTATTCCGGACGGCCGCGAATATCGCCTGGATACGCTGCAGTTCGTCGAAGGGCTGCTCGCTGCCGGGGCCGACAACGTGACGATCCATGGGCGCACGCCGCAGCAGCGGTACGAAGGGAAAGCCGATAAGAACGAAGTCATTCGCGCGGCGCAGCACTTCAAAGGCAAAATCACTGCTTCGGGAGACGTTTACGCCGCAGACGACGTCACGTTCTATCTTGACAACGGCTGTGCAGCGGTGCTCTGTGCCCGCGGCGCGATTGCCGATCCGTTTATGGTCATGCAATCTTTGCAGGTTTTAGGTTATAATAATCGAATGTCGCATGGTGATCTCTCGCTGGAAGAGCGTGCGGAAATCCTTATCGGCTTTGCAGACGATCTCTGCCGGCTCCATAGCGAACGCGCGGCTCTCGTGCTTTTGAAGCGTTTTCTTTCTGGCTTTTTCAAGGGCAGAGCAGGAAGCTCGGAATTCAAACGTACGCTGGCCAGCGCGGCAGATTGGGATTCTGCATATAGGATCCTCCGTGACTGGCACTCATATTTTGAAAGGGGATTCATGTAAAATGGCGGAAATTGCAGTTGGCACTCAGGAAACGGAAATTCTCAGACAGCGTATCGATAAACTGAGACGTCTTCGCGAAGAGGAAGGCTATAATCCTTTCGAGAACGAAAAATGGAGCGTCGATCACACCGTCGCGCAGGTACGGAAAGATTTCGATTACCTCAAAGCAGAAGAAGCCGTTCCCGAGACCAAACTTTCCATGGCCGGACGTCTGATGACGCTGCGCCGTCAGGGCAAAGCAGCGTTTGTCAACATGCAGGACGAAACAGGGACGATCCAGCTTTATTTCCGTTACGACACGTTGGGCGAGAAAGACTACAATTTCTTTAAAAAGTGGCTCGACTCCGGCGACATCATCGGCATCGTCGGCCATCCATTCCGCACGCAGCGCGGTGAGCTGACGGTCGCTGTCGAGCAGTACCGCCTGCTGACCAAGGCGCTTCGTCCCCTGCCCGAGAAGTGGCACGGTCTGACGGACCTTGAGATACGCTACCGTAAGCGGTATCTCGATCTGATCGTCAATCCCGAAGCCCGCGAAGTCTTCAGAAAGAGGGCAAAGATCATCTCAACTTTCCGCTCCGTGCTCGAGAGACACGGCACACTGGAAGTCGAGACGCCGGTGCTTTCCTATCTTGCCGGCGGCGCCAATGCGCGCCCCTTCATCACCTATCACAACGCGCTGGGTGCCAACATGTATCTGCGCATCGCTACCGAGCTCTATCTGAAGCGGCTTGTCGTCGGCATGATGGGGCGCGTGTACGAGATCAGCAAGGATTTCCGCAATGAAGGCATGGATCTGACGCACAACCCTGAATTCACGATGATGGAAGTTTACTGGCCTTATGCGGACTATGTCGACATGATGAATCTGACCGAAGAGCTGATCCGCGAATCCTGCATCGCCGCCAACGGCACGCCGTTCATCGAGCGCAACGGCGTAACGCTGGATTTTGCCAAGCCGTTCCGCCGCGCCACGATGGTGGAACTGGTGAAAGAAAATTGCGGCATCGATTTTGACGTCATCACCGACGAAGAAGCACGCGACTCCGCACGCAAGAACAAGATCGAGATCACTGGACACGAGTCGCGCTTCAAGATCCTCACCATGTTCATGGAGGAGTTTGTCGAAGAAAAGCTTGTACAGCCGACGTTCGTGATGGGACATCCCGTTGAAATCTCGCCGTTGTCCAAGAAAGATCCCGAACATCCCGATTACACCCACCGCTTCGAACTTTTCTGCTGCGGCAAGGAACTATGCAACGGTTACAGCGAGTTGAACGACCCTATCGACCAGAAGAACCGCTTTCTCGATCAGGCGCAGAAAAAGACCGAAGGGGAGGACGAAACACATCCCTTCGATGAAGACTTTGTCGAAGCCCTGGAACAGGGGCTGCCGCCGACCGGCGGACTGGGGATCGGAATGGACCGCGTTGTCATGTTCCTCACCAACTGCCGCTCGATCCGCGACGTCATCTTCTTCCCAACGATGAAACCCTTGGATGCACAGAGTCCGGCAAGCGCCGCTGATGTGCAGAAAAGCAACGCGTAAAATTCCTGGGATTGAGCCGTTTCCAGATTTTTCCATGACGCCTGTTTTTACGGCAAACCGCCGGAGCTGCTCGCTCCGGCGGTTTCTTTTTGTTCAACCACAATCACCGGCCGTACCGTTGGTTGTGATATATTCACTTGCCGGCATATGACAACGAAGTCCGCATGGTACTATTCTTCGATAAAAACATTAATATAGCTCGAAGGTCGCTGAGAGGGAGTTCAGTCGCTCAGAACTCCCTCTCAGCGACCTTGTGCTCGGCCTTTTAATTGATTAAGTAGTATGATTTATCCTCCTCCGCATTCGAACGGCATAGCTCCCTTGCTGGAAAAGCATTTTGGGGTTAGAATTTACAAATGTTCTGCATACATAATGAGCATCTGTCCGCTTCGCTTCATAAAATCAGGAAGATCGCTCGGCCAGCGGCTTTTTCTCCGTCGCCGGCAACGTTCAGGGGTGGTGTTCTGCATGGAACAGGAAAAACTGGACCGCTATCATTGGCTTGTCGACGAACTGAATCGTCACGGGCGCCTCTATTACGTTTTGGACGCCCCGGAAATCGAAGATGACGAATACGACGCGCTGATGCATGAGATGCTTCAGTTCGAAAAAGAACATCCCGACCTGATCCGCGACGACTCTCCGTCGAAGCGCGTCGGCGGCGCAGTGTTGGAGGCGTTTGAAAAAGTTGCGCACGCCCAACCAATGCTCAGCCTTGAGGACGTTTTCTCGAAGGAAGAACTTCACGACTGGCTGCGGCGGGCAGCGGACAGCCTGAACCAGCCGTGGATTCCCTGGTGCTGCGAATTGAAGATCGATGGTCTGGCGGTATCTCTGATCTTTGAAGACGGCAAATTCGTTCAAGCTTCCACCCGGGGCGACGGCGTAGTCGGCGAGGATGTCACGGAAAATCTGAAAACAGTCAAAGATCTGCCGCTTCGCCTTCTCGGCGATGTCCCCGGTCATCTCGAGCTGCGCGGTGAAGTGTACATGAGCAAAGAGGGATTCGCCCGATTGAACGCCGCAAGAGAAGAAGCGGAACAGCCCCTTTTCGCCAATCCACGCAACGCGGCGGCGGGAAGTCTGCGGCAGCTTGACACGGCGGTTGCCGCCAAACGGAATCTGCGCCTTTTCACCTACTACGTGCAGGATGCGGAATCCTACGGCCTGCACAGCCAATCGGAAGTTCTCCAATGGCTGAAAGCCCGCGGGCTTCCCGTGCAGAAGGCCTGGCGCAGGGCCGGGACAGAAGCCGAGGTCCTCGATTTTCTGGACCAATGGAGCGTCCAACGTTTCAATCTGCCCTACGCAACGGACGGCGCCGTGTTCAAGGCCGATCCGACGGAGTACTGGACGATCCTGGGAAACAACGTCAAAACACCCCGCTGGGCCGTGGCCTACAAATATCCGCCGGAAGAACGAAAAACAAAACTCAAGAGCATAGAGATTTCCCTCGGCCGCACTGGCGTGCTCACACCAGTAGCTAATCTGACCCCGGTGCTGCTTTCAGGGACGGTGGTGAAGCGCGCCAGCCTCCATAACGATGAAGAGATCCAGCGTAAGGATATCCGCGTCGGCGATCAGGTATGGGTCCGCAAAGCCGGCGAAATCATCCCCGAGATCGTCCGCGTCGACACTGCCAGCCGTACAGGCGCAGAGGAACCTTTCACAATGCCCGCAGTGTGTCCCGTGTGCGGAGCGGCCGTGAGCAGGCTTCCCGGCGAAGTGGCGCTGCGCTGTCCCAACCGATCCTGTCCGGCGCAGCTGACACAAGGTCTGATCCATTTCGCCTCCCGCCAGGGCATGGACATTCGGGGCATCGGCGGCCGTCTGGCGGAACAGCTTGTCCAGAGCGGGCTGGTCAAGAGTTTCGACGATCTGTACGCCTTGCGCATCGAGCCGCTTGTCCGTCTGGACCGCATGGGAGAAAAATCTGCAGGGAAACTGATCCAGGCCGTCGCAGAATCCAAAAAACGGCCGCTGAAGTTCCTGCTGACGGCGCTGGGGATCCGGGAAGTCGGCACAGGAGTTGCCGCAGAGCTGGCAAAACACTTTTCGTCGCTCGATGAAATCGCCGCTGCCGGAGAAGAGCAGCTTGCCGCCGTCGAAGGAGTAGGGCCGGTCATCGCCAGGTCAATCAAAGCCTTTTTCGATGAAGAGCATAACCGGCGGCTCATCGACAAACTGCGCGAAGCCGGCGTATCCATGCGGAGCGAAGCGGCGCCGGAAGCGCCAATAGGGGCGCTGGCAGGCAAGACGTTCGTCTTTACGGGAGAGCTTTCACGCCTATCCAGAGCGCAGGCGCAGGAGCTTGTGGCACAGCACGGCGGAAAAAGCGTCACCTCCGTGAGCAAAAAGACGTCCTATGTCGTCGTCGGCGAAGCTCCTGGCAGCAAGGCCGAAAAAGCGCTCCGCCTGAACGTGCCGACGCTGAATGAAGAGGAATTTTTTGCCATGATCGATAATTTACCGCAGCATATGTCTGGAGGAACAAATAATGCCTAGATTGTCCAAGGAAGAAGTTATGAAAATCGGCAAGCTTGCCCGTCTGGAAATCGCCCCGGAAGAACTCGATTCTCTGTCGGAGCACTTCAACGGCATTCTCGATTACTTTTCAAAACTCGAGGAACTCGATCTCAGCGCCGTTGATCCGTTTACAGTGGAAGATACCCGACCGGTCCGACTTCGCGATGACGAAGTGGAGGAGAACGAGCGAAGAGAAGCGATCCTGAACCAGTCTCCTTCGCGCGAAGGAGACTTCATTAGAGTTCCCCGCATCGGAGGCGACAAGTGATGGAACTGTACAGACTGAGCGCCGCGGAAATCGTTACGGGATTGAAAGAACGCAAATTCAAATGCACGGACGTCGTCGCGTCCTGCCTGGCACGCATCAAGTCGCAGGAACCGCAGCTTCACGCAATGCTGTACGTTGCAGCAGACACCGCGATGAAAGACGCTGCCGATATCGATGCCGCCATTGGGGAGGGCCGTGATCTGGGGCGTCTGATGGGCGTCCCCGTCATTCTCAAAGACAACATCTGCACCAGCAGTATGCCGACCACCTGCGCCAGCAAGATTCTCGCCAACTGGGTGCCGCCATATGACGCAACTGTTGTGAAGATGCTGAAGGCCGAAGGCGCCGTCATTCTCGGCAAAGCGAACTGCGACGAGTTCGCTATGGGCGGTTCCACAGAAAACTCCGCTTTTGGACCGACGATGAACCCATGGGACGTCAGCCGCGTGCCGGGCGGCAGTTCCGGCGGCAGCGCTGCCGCCGTCGCCGCCGGTTATGCGCCGATCTCCCTGGGCAGCGACACTGGCGGCTCGATCCGCCAGCCCGCTTCGTTCTGCGGGCTCTACGGAATGAAGCCGACCTACGGGCAGGTAAGCCGTTACGGGCTGGTCGCCTTTGCCTCGTCGCTCGACCAGATCGGCCCTTTTGCGCGCACCGCCGAAGACCTCAAACTGATCCTCTCGGCAATCTGCGCGTTCGACCCTCACGACTCAACCAGCGAAGACCGTCCTGCGCCCTGTTTCAATCTCAGCGACGCGCCTTTGCGCGGGAAGAAGATCGGCGTGCTGACGAAACTTGTCGACGGCAAGCTGACGGCCGACCTGCAGGCAGCGATGAACGAACAGATCGAAGAATGCCGCCGCCTGGGGGCGGAGATCGTCGAAGTCGCTCTGCCGAAAGCGCTTGAGTACGGACTGGCCTGCTACTATATTCTTGCGCCCGCGGAGGCAAGTTCCAATCTCGCCCGTTACGACGGCGTGCGCTACGGCGCCGCTTACGGGGAGGCCAAATCGCTGCTCGAACTTTACGTCAAAACTCGCGGCGAAGGCTTCGGCCCTGAAGTGAAGCGACGCATCCTGACCGGCACCTACGTGCTCAGCTCGGGATTCTACGACGCCTACTATCTGACGGCGCAAAAAGTCCGCAAAGTTATCAAGCAGGAATTCGCCGCTGCCTTCGAACAAGTTGAGGCCATCCTGCTGCCGGCTTCGCCCACGCCCGCCTTCAAACTGGGGGAGATGAGCGTGCCGCTGACGATGTATATGGCGGATATCTTCACGATCCCTGTCAATCTGGCCGGTCTGCCCGCTATTTCCTTCAACACGGGCTTTTCGTCCACAGGACTGCCGCTGGGAATGCAACTGATCGGGCCGCGCTGGTCTGATGCGGCAATTCTCGATATGGCCGCCGCCCTTGGCAAAAAGTCGGAAGGCCGCATCGCCGAAGGAGGCGTCCGTTAATGACTCTTGAATTCACAACCGTCATCGGGCTGGAGATTCACATCCAGCTCAACACGAAAACAAAGATTTTCTGCAGTTGTTCGACTGACTACATCGGTGCGACCCCCAACTCCCATATCTGTCCCGTCTGTACCGGACAGCCGGGGACTTTGCCAGTCCTAAACAGGAAAGTCGTCGAGTTCGGCGTTCGCGGCGGTCTGGCGCTGCACTGCAAAATCAACAAACTGACGCGTTTCGACCGTAAGAACTACTTCTACGCCGACCTTCCCAAGGCGTACCAGATCACTGAATACTACGTGCCGCTCGCCGAAAACGGTTATCTGACCATTACCGGCGATGACGGACAGCCCCGCCGCATCGGCATCACGCGTCTCCACCTCGAAGAAGACGCCGGCAAACTTGTTCACGCCGCGGCCGACGGACGGATCGTCGGCTCCAGCCAGTCCTTCGTTGATTACAACCGCGGCGGCGTGCCGCTCGCTGAAGTGGTATCCGAGCCTGACCTTGCTTCGCCGCGCGAGGCTCGTGAGTACGTGTCAGCGATGCGCCAGCTGGTGCGCTATCTGGGTATTTCCGACGGCGACATGGAGAAGGGGTCCATGCGCGTTGACGCGAATATCTCGCAGAAAGTTTCCGACGGTCGCTGGGGCAATCGCGTCGAAGTTAAAAACATGAACTCGCTCAAGGCGCTGGAACGTGCTCTCGAGTATGAGACGCTGCGTCAGCGCGACCTGCTTGCCCGCGGCGAACGAATCGCTCAGGAGACGCGCAACTGGGACGACGCCGACGGTATCACGACGCCGTCGCGCAGCAAAGAGGAGTCTAACGACTATCGCTATTTCCCCGAGCCAGATCTGCCGCCCCTGCTGCTCGACGAAAAATATATCGAAGCTGTCAAAGCCTCCATGCCGGAACTTCCCAGCGCAAAGCGCGAGCGTTTTCTTGCGCAGTACAAACTGCCCGTGGAAGATGTGCTGGTGCTGACCGAAACTCCGGAACTGGCCGCATATTATGAAAATGTGGTCAAAGCCGGGGGCGACCCGGTCAGATCCTCAAACTGGGTGCGCACCGATCTGATCAGAGCGCTCAAAGAACAAAGCAGAGACATCGTCGACGCGCCGATCAGCGCCGAGGTCCTCGCCGAACTGATTCAGCTTGTTGACGGCGGAAAGATTTCCACAACAGCCGCAAAGGACGTTTTTGAAAAACTCCTCGAGACCCCAACAACGCTCGAAGAGGCAATCCGAACCTGCGGCATTCAGATCGGCGCGGTCGCCGGCGATAAGCTGCGGGAAATCATCATCGCCGTTGCCAACGCCAACGCCGACGTCGTGGAAGTGGTTCGTTCGGGGCAAGACAAGAAAGACAAAAAGCTCAAGTTCCTCATGGGACTCGTAATGAAAGAGAGTCGAGGACAAGCCAAACCTGACGAAGTTTTGAAAGCCTTGAATGAGTTTCTCGCAAAGGAGTAGTGTTATGTTTGAATAAATCTGTTAAAATACGGGAGTATAGAAAAACTTAAAACAAGAATTTGAATCATCGCCGAAATCATCGAGGAGGTTGGCAAAGATATGGGAATCAAAACGGAAGACATCAGAAGTATCGCGCTCGTCGCTCATGGAAGCGCCGGTAAGACTTCACTTGCAGAAGCCCTGCTTTTTGACGCTGGCGTCACGACTCGCCGGGGCAGTACGGAAAACGGAAATACCGTTTCAGACTACACGGCAGAAGAGCAGAAACGCCAGATTTCTATAAGCACGTCCCTTCTGAACTATGATTATAAGGGGAAAAAAGTCTTTATCCTCGACGTTCCCGGTTATGCCGACTTCATTGGAGACTTGTGCAGTTCCCTGCGCGTCGCCGGCTCCGCCGTCATGGTCGTCAGCGCCGTCGACGGCGTCGAGGTACAGACAGAAAAAGCTTGGGAATTCGCACAGGAGTTTGAAACCTCAACCATTTTCTTCGTCAACAAAATGGACCGCGAAAACGCTGACTACAATATGGTCTATGAGCAGATCCGCAAAGATCTTACCAAGGGCGCCTACCGCTTCATGCTTCCTATCGGCAGCGAGAGCTCCTTTAAGGGTGTCGTCGACGTTCTTAGAGACATTGCCTATGTTTACAATGACGATTCGGGCAAATTCGAAGAGCAGGGAATTCCCGAAAATATGATCAACGACGCCCACCGTGCGCGCGGTTACCTTGTCGAGGCTATTGTCGAAGAGGACGAGGAGATGATGATGCGCTATCTCGACGGAGAAGACATCCCTATCGACGAACTGCTTCCCGTTTTGCAGCGCTGCATCTACAAGTGCAAAATCTTCCCCGTCATGCCTGGTTCTGCATTGAAAAACATCGGCGTTCGCCAGCTCATGGACCTGATCGTTGATTATCTTCCCAGTCCGCTGGAGATGCGCGAGCGTCCCGCGGTTAAGGGAGGGGAGAAGGAGATCACGATCAAGCCGGATGATGATGCCACGTTCAGCGGCCTGTGCTTTAAGGTTATGGTCGATCCCTACGTGGGCAAACTTTCCTACATCCGCGTCAATTCCGGCAAACTGACCACCGACGAGCCGATCTTCAACGTCAGCACGGGACAGGAGGAGCGCGTCAGCACCTTCAAGATCATGCAGGGCAAGGAGAGCGTCGACGTCAAGGAAGTCACGACCGGCATGATCGTCGCCATTCCCAAGCTGCAGAGCACGCGGGCCGGCGATACGTTGGGCAAGGCTGGCAGCACCGTGCTCTATCCGGCTATCAACTTCCCGCGCCCGGTGTATTCGGTTGCCGTCGATCCCGAGAGCCGCGCCGATGAGGACAAGCTGGGAACGGCGGTCCGCCGTATCACCGAAGAAGATCCCACCATCAGTTTCGAGAAGAACGCGGAAACGAACGACAACATCCTTTCCGGCATGGGCAACCTCCATCTCGACATCGTTCTCGCCAAGCTGAAAGACCGCTTCGGCGTCAATCTGAAGACCCGCGTGCCGCAGGTCGCGTATCGCGAAACGATCCGCAAGTCGGCTAAGGCGCAGGGCAAGCACAAAAAGCAGACCGGCGGCCATGGACAATACGGCGACGTCTACATCGAGTTCAGCCCCCTTGAGCGGGGGGAAGGTTTTGTCTTCGAAGACAAGATCACCGGCGGCACCGTACCGAGGCAGTATATTCCCGCTGTCGAAAAAGGGCTGCGCGAATGCCTGAACAAGGGCGTACTGGCGGCCTTCCCGACAGTGGACTTCAAAGCGTCGCTGTATTTCGGTTCGTATCATGATGTCGATTCTTCAGAAATGGCCTTCAAGACGGCGGCGCATCTGTCCTTCAAGAAGGGAATGACCGAAGCTTCGCCAATCCTGCTCGAGCCAATCATGGACGTGAAGGTCATCGTTCCCGATCAGTATCTCGGCGAGATCATGGGCGATTTCAACACCCGCCGCGGCCGCATCATGGGAGTTGACACGCTGGGACATCTTCAGGTCGTCAACGCGCAGGTGCCTCAGGCGGAGATGTTCCAGTACGCCATCAACCTGCGTTCGATGACTTCAGGACGCGGAACTTACGAAATGGACTTTTCACACTATGACCCCGTTCCCGAAGAGCTTACGAAAAAGATCGTCTCCGAACGCCAGGGGTTGCTGAGCGAAGAAGAAGAGTAGTTTTTGATGCGACGGAGCCTGCTTTTCGAGTGAATGCTATGCCGGAAAGCAGGCTTTTTATAATTGTCACAGTGGAGCAGATAAAGCGAGGTCAGGCATGAAAAAAATTTTCCTGTTCGGCAATTGGAAAATGAATCAGAACCTTCACGCCACAAAGAATTTTGCCGCTGAGAGCGCCGCTTTCTTTTTGGAACAGCCGGACATGAAAGCCGAAACGGAAATTTGTATTTTTCCTCCTTTCGTTCTCATCCCCGAAGCGGCGAAAAACTTCACGAAACTCGGCATCAATGTGGGGGCACAAAACGCCAGCGACCATGGCGAGGGAGCTTATACCGGCGAAGTCGCGCCGTCAATGCTGAAGGAAGCCGGATGCCGGTGCGTCATCGTCGGACACAGCGAGCGCCGTCATATCTACGGCGAAACCTCGGAACTGGTCAACAAAAAAGCGCTGAATTGCCTGGCGTCCGGTCTGATTCCGGTGCTGTGCGTCGGCGAAACACTCAAAGAGCGCGACGCTGGACAAACGATCGACGTCATTTCAAGCCAGCTTCAAAAGGGCGTGAAAGACTTTCCAGTCGGCGCGGCGTATATCGTCGCTTATGAACCGGTCTGGGCCATTGGCACCGGGCGCGCTGCCAGCGCTCAGGATGCCGAAAAAGTCTGCCGTCTGATCAAGGATTCGGTCCATGTCCCGGTTCTGTACGGGGGCTCCGTCAAACCTTCGAATGCTGCGGAACTCTTCAGCCAGCCGTCGATCGACGGCGGTCTGATCGGCGGCGCATCTTTGAAAGCACGTGATTTTTTTGAGATTCTGAAGAACTTCCGCGCCTCAGAAATATAATTTGTACGCGGAGAATAATCAGCAAGAGTTTTCCTGTACGTAACATAAGCCCGCGTTATAAGATGCGCCGCGGCTATGAAATGCGGAATCAAAATTTCAGCCGCTCGGACTTTTCCAGCGCGGGGAAGGTGGCCACCTGAAAAAACGTGCTCGGGAGGTGGCGGAAGCTCGGACTTTTTCGGAGCATGAAACATAAGCTGGAACCTGACAGGAAAATTTCTCGGCACTGGAAAATTTCCTGTCTGCTGTACGCGGTCACGGCGCGGCGGGGTGGGGCTTCCCGCCGCATCGTTCCCTTCACCGCGCCGCCGTCGCCGCCCTGCGCGCTGTCCTATAACATGCCTTATAACAGCGGCGGGAACCCTGCACCCGCCGCCGTCATAAGCAATGTTATAGGACGCGGCCAACCATGGCGCGCCCTTGCGCGCCGGCCGCACGCGCGCCCGCGGCTCGTGGCGGCGCTCCGTGGTTTCTTTTCCCTTCGCTCGTTGGCGGCCGAAATCGGGCGGCCGTTTCCGGCCGCGCGGCCGCTTCCGCGGCCGCAAAAATAAAATTGCCCGCGCAAACGGGCTTGTTCGCGCGGGTGGTGTTTCGCTTTTTTGATATCACTTTCGACGATGCCGCAAGAAATAATCATTGAGCACGCCGACGATGCCCGCAAGGGCACCGATAAAGATGGCTTTCAACAGTTCTTCCATGTAATCAATCACTCCTTACCAAACAATCAGGATATCGCTTCGCCTCACGTCAATATGCACGCCCCAGCTGTACAGGCCAAGGCCGCCCAAAGTTTTATTATGCGCAGGACAGCGATAGCGTTCTGGCCACAGCAAGGGCATTTCAGTTCTTTCTCTGTAAAGTGCAATGAGATCATGATCAAGGCTCCTTTTTATGATTGTGGCCGCTTCGCGGCCACGCCGCCGGGCACGGCGGCAAGGCACAAAGCGGCCTTGAAAAGAAGGAGTTTGGTTGCTGGCTACGCGCCGAACAGCTTGGTACGAGTAATCTCGGTGACGATCGCATCAACGGCTTGGGTCAGGGGGTCGATGAAAGCGGCTCCGTTGGCCACGAAAATAGCCATCTTCGCCGTTACCGTTTCTTGCGTCAAATCGTCCTTAGGATTGCTGAAATTAAAAGTGCGCTCTGCGCCGCTGGCGCAGTTGAACTTAAGGGCGAGGGTCTTAGACATTGATGATCACCTCTTATTCAGTCACAACGAATTCAACAACTTTCACCGTCTCAAGAACGGGGTAAGTTGTGAGGTCATCGATGGCCTTGGAAAGGGCATCAAAATGTTCAGGCGTAGCGTTGGCGTTGGACATATCCTTGATGCTCAAGCTGGAAATCTTATCCTTACCAGCGGCCGTAGTGCCGGACTTAAGTTTCAGCTTCATGCTGGAACCGGCTTCAACAAACTGCATTCGCATCACTCCTTAATTGTGTGAAATATTCTGACTATATATAACCTGTCTGGATTATAGCAGAGTGGGCAAAAAAAACAATCCCATGCTGGCCCGGCACGGGCCAGCATGGGAAGTGATCACTCGCTTTGATTCTGATTGACGATCTTAGACATGATATCAAAAATGGTTCGCGGCTCGGCGTCTTTTCGTTCTTCCAAGGCCGGTTTTGGGTTTTGCCTTGTCTTCTCTTTATCTTCTCTAATCTTATCTTCTCTTCTCTTCGGAAACGAATATTTTTTCCGAACGTTTTCGAGCGTGCCGGAATAATCCGTCCAGTCGTGAAGATATATCATATCTATCACTTCTGATTCGCCGGGCATGCGGTCGAACTCGATGAATCCCGCTCGGGCTGGCTCGCCCGCGCGGGCCAGCGCGTCAAGGAAGCGTTCTTTATCATCGAGTGGCCACTCCGCCGCCCGGCACAACTCATCACTCGAAGGATAAACGCCGTCTGGATAGAATTCGAGCGCCGTTGACCAGATCATCACCAGTCGGCCGATCAAATTAGCCGTGCTGATTCCTAACAGCTTCGCGGCCCGCCGCGTCTTGGGGTGGCGGGGAAGAGAAATTGATGTCTTTATCCAGAGATTGGAACCAGCCATTTTGTGATCAGCTTCTGTATGGCGGCCCGTATCCGGGCGCGGCGCGGCCGCGCCGGATATTGCCATTCAAGCACGCGGCACAACCGCCGCCCATCACTAAGATAGACCGTTCTATTTCGCATCGGCTTCACCTGCCGCCTTGGCTCGGGCCGCCTCGTAGGCGTTCAGCACCGTACAGATGTACTTGTTCACGGACACATGATTTACATGTGCGGCGTCACGAATCAGATTGTGTAGCTCCTCGGGAAGACGCAAGAGAACCATAGATACAGCCATTACAATCCCTCCTTTAATATGTATAGTCCGAAAACTGTCTTACGCCGCGGGCGAGGCACCGGCCGTCAACGGTCACAATCAGGCCATCAGCATCAGGAATGCCGCGTGATTTGTGGCTTTCCGGAAACAGCAGGTACGAAAGCCGGCCGCGAATCACAGACCGCGCCGCCACGTAATACAGAACGCCCTCGATGCGATACCTTTTTGTTTGGTCAGCCCAGCAATCCCAAAAAATTAATTTCATCGTATCACTCCTTCTCGCTTATTATCATAGCTATCATTGATATTAATATGATAGCAATCAAAGCTATCATTGTAAAGGGGCATCGAGTGATTCAATATTTAGATTATTTTGTGGATAAGGAGTGAAGAACGTCATGGAAAAAACGCAAGTGCTGTTGCGCCTACCCGATGATTTACACCGTAAGGCGCGCATGATCGCGGCCTACAATGGCGAATCGCTGAACGCGTACTTCGTTAGCATCGTCGGCGCCGCCGTGGAACGATGGGAGAGCGAACACGGCCGACTGCCAGCGCCGCCCGCGACCCATGAAGAAAGCGTTGATGAAAATGCAGGCGGCCCGTGAAGAGTCGAAAGCCTTTTTCCCTTTGAGGCCGCTTTTGATTTAGCGGCCGTGCCCGGCCGCGCGGCCGCACCAGCGGCCGCCCACAGAAGGGCATTCAGCCACGCACGCCGTAAAAACAGCGCGCCGCCGCTGGAAATTTTCTTCGCGCCCGCGAGCCGCCAACGAGCGGCGACGGTTCGGGCGCGGCGGGCCGCAGGCCCGCGGGGTCTGGCTATGTCAAACTGGTTTTACGCGCGTCTTATAACGCTTTTATGTTACGCGCCCGGAAAGGAGGAAAAGCGCCTAAGAATCCCCTGCGCGTAACATAAGATACATTATAAGACATCATTGAGCAAATTCCCAAGGAGGTATATGACAATGCTGGAAGAAAAAACGAAGATCGCTGAATACGTCAAAGGTCTGGGGATAAGGAAGATTGTCCTCATCGTTCTCGGCATTATTTTGGTCCTGAACATTATGGCCACAATGACAAACAACCGCTTTGACTCTCTGAAAAACGAGCTGAATCAGATCAAGACGTCTGTCGCCGGCCAGGCGGCCAACGATGAGATCGTTCAGGTCAAAAAGGACTTGGCGGCGATGCAGAAATCCGTCGATGAGCTCAAAGCTTTCACCCAGAATCTTGCCCGCGCTGAATACGATGCCTTCAAAGTGCAGCTTGAGCAGCTGAACAAGCATCTTGACGAAATGGGCAAAATGCTCGGCAAATAAATTATCTAAGCCAACGGCGAATAATCCCCGGAAAAGAGACGTTTCTCTTCTGGGGATTTTCGTTATGCGTAAGCGAAAGGACTTTTCAAACATGAAGCCACTTGTAACCGTCATTGAACCGGAAGGACCGGAAGCATGGTTCGACACTTTGACCGATATCGCCAAGGTCGAATTTGTCAACCCCGTTGGTCCCGTGCTGCCCGAGAAGCTCGATAAAATTCTTGCCCGCTCTGCGGCAGTCGTGATTACCTCCGCAACGGCAATATCCAACGATCAGCTGTCTGCGGCGACCAAACTCAAGCTCATCGCCAAGTGCGGCGGGGCTCCTTCCAATATCGACGTCGAATATGCCGCCCGCTGCGGCATCGCTGTCTCATGCGTTCCCGGCGCTAACACGACAACGATTGCCGAATATACCGTTATGCTGATCATCGCCGCGCTGCGGCGTTTCGATCTGCAGCTGTCCGTCATCCGCCGCGGCGGCTGGCGCAGCTCCGATTCTCTGCTGGGACGAGACCTGCGCGATGCGACGGTCGGCATCGTCGGATTGGGGGCAATTGGGCATGAAGTTCTCGAACGGCTCGTTCCATTCCGCTGCCGCCTCCGCGTCTACTCCCCTCATGCCCAAGGCATTTGCTCGAGCGACGGCAGATTCTCTTTTGTTGATACTTTGGAAGATCTGCTGCCTCAGTGCGACGCCGTGACGCTTCATTGCCGCGTGAACGAAGCCACGCGGGGATTCTTCGATGAGCGTCTTTTCGCAATGATGAAGCCCGGTTCCGTCTTTATCAACACGGCTCGCGGTGCGCTCGTCGACGAAGCGGCGCTTGCCCGGGCGCTCGAAAGCGGCCCCCTATCCGCGGCGGCGATCGATGTCTTTCAGATCGAACCGCCGCAATCCCAAAATCCGCTCCTTCACTGCAGCAATGCCCTGCTCACGCCCCACTCCGCCGGCTGGACTGCCGAAGCTCTGCGGCGCGAGTGCAGCGGCGCCGTTGATTCTGTTCTGGCGTTCTTCGCCAACAAAGCGATCCCCGGCCTGTTGAACGAAGAGTACATTCAGCACCTCCGTTAAAACTTATCGACACGTCAAACTTCCATAAAAACAGACGTGTCGATTCTTAATATTGTCTTATAATGGTTTTATGCCCGTCCTGCCGGAAACATCAGTCAGAGTTTTGATGAAGCGGCATGAAACGCGCGGCGATCTGCCGTTCCAGCGATTCTTTATCCAAGACCCATCCCGGCGCAACCAGCTGTGCCGGCCGCGCGCCTGCCGTCAGTCGCTGCAGAACGATCCCATCGGGCAATTTCCAAAGAGCCTCGACGAGGCGCTCTACGTATTTTTCCCGGCTCAACGGCTTAAATTGTCCAGCCGTGTACAGAGTCTCAAGCGGCGTCCCGCGCAGCACATACAGAGGATGAAATTTGAGTGCCTGCACGCCCCTTTCTGCAAGCCACAGAGCCGACCGCGTCAACTGATCTTCCCGTTCTCCCGGGATACCAGCGATCAGGTGCGCGCAGGTCTGCACACGTGTCCTGTTCAGCCGGGCAAGAGCCCGTTCCACAACGTCCAGTCCATGACCGCGGCGCAGCCACTGCAATCCCTTCGGATCCGTGGTCTGCACACCGAGTTCCAGCCAGATCCGGCAGTTTTCCGCCAGTTCCTCCAGATAATTCAAAACTGGCTCAGGCAACAGGTCGGGGCGCGTGCTTACAGAAACGGCGCGCACGTTAGCCCCCAACGCGGCCGCGGCGTCACGAGCTTCATTAAGCGCTGATGCGAACTGCTCCAACGGCAAATTGGTCGCCGAATAACTCTGAAAATACAGGATGATGGAACGAGTGCCGTAATGTTTCCAGGCTCCGGCGGTCCCCTTCCTGACCTGTTCCCGCAGGGATATGCCTTGAATGAATGCGCCGCTGCCGCCTCCCCTTTCGTCACAGAAAATGCAGCCGCCATCGCACAGCCCCTGGCGATGCGGACAACCGGCGCCGATATCAAGGGAAACTTTCTGGACCCGTTCGCCAAATTCCTGACGCAGGACGGCCGACCATCGTAACAGACGCTTCATGAATTTCGCGCTCCTCTTCAGTTTGTCGGTTTCAGATCGCTCTGCTCTGCGATCGCATGAATTTATTTTCGAATTCCTCTGAAGTTAGCTTTTCAATTGTTATAATCTACATTGCGTACGTTCAAAATAGAGATATAATTCAAAATCGGAGTTATTATAACTCGAGCACGATGAAATTTGTGCGTCTCCTATCGGGACGTTGTTCAATGGCGGGAAAGGACGGATAAGATGAAAATTGTCGAAAGTTCGATGCGCAGACCTGTCGGCGTTATTATCGGCACTTTGGCGCTGATCGTCTTTGGACTGTACGGTCTGTATAAGATCGGCATTGAGAGGATGCCGAACGTCGATATCCCCGTCGTCATGGTACGTACGACGCTTGAAGGCGCCAGTCCCGCCATCGTCGACAACGACGTGACCGACGTCCTGGAAGCGCGCATCAATACCATCGAGGGCATCAAAAACATCTCGTCAAGCAGTTACGAAGGGCGCTCCTTCATCATCGTCGAATTTGTCCTCGAGCGCGATATCGACAACGCCGCCGCCGACGTCCGCGGTAAGGCCAGCATGGTGCAGAGCAGTCTCCCCGACGACGCCAAAAGCCCGCAGATTGACAAGTTCAACATGGACGATCGTCCCGTCATGTTCATTGCCGTCGAAAGCACCGGCCAAACCAGCAGACGCGACCTTTCCCGGTTTGTCGACAAAGTCGCCCTCGAGCGTCTGCAGACGGTTCAGGGGGTCGGCGGCGCCGAGAGCGGGGGCTTTCAGGAACGCCAGATTCGTGTTTGGATCGATCCTGACAAATTGGAATCGCGTAATCTGACAGCTCTTGAAGTGAAGAACGCCATTCAAAACAAACATGTGGAGCTTCCCGCCGGTCGGGTCGAAACCGGCGCACAGGAGTACGGGATCCGCCTCAACGGAGAATACGCCAGCGTTGAAGAGCTGGACAGCCTGCCGATCAAAAACGTTAACGGAGCCGTCATTCGTCTTCGCGACATTGCCCGCATCGAAGACGGTTTTGAAGACGTGAGGAACGTCGCTCTCTACAACGGGAAAGACGCCATCTTGATTTCGATCCGCAAGCAGCGCGGCGCTAACGAAGTTGCTCTTGCCCAAGGCGTAAGAAAGCGCATTGAAGAGCTAAACAAAGTTGCTCCTCCGGGCATAGCGCTCAAGGTCGTTCAGGACAACTCCGTCTACATCCTCAACTCCATGCACGGCGTGCGCGACGACATCATCATGGGAATCCTGCTGACCTCTCTGATCATGTTCCTGTTCCTGCGTACCTTTAGGGCGACCATTGTCACAGTCATCACGATCCCCGTCTGTCTTTTGGGAAGCATCATCGTCCTCTGGGGCATGGGATTCACTTTGAACAATATGAGCACCATGGGGCTGTCGCTGGCCGTCGGCATGGTCGTCGACGCTACCACCGTCGTGATCGAGAACGTGCAGCGTCACCGCGAGATGGGCAAAACTGCCATGCGGGCGGCGCTCGACGGCACGAGTGAAGTGGGCGCTTCAGTTATTGCCGGTGCCGCGACGACGATCGCCGTGTTCCTGCCCGTCGCTCTGATGCCCGGTATGATCGGACGTTTCTTCGGTTCCTTCGGTACCACGGTGACAGTGACAATCGCCATCTCCCTGCTCCTTTCGGTGACGCTGACGCCGTTTCTGTGCGCCAACCTGTTGGGACGCATGAAAAAACCGGCCCGCTGGCAGAACTGGATGGAAAAGCCGCTGATTTGGCTCGAGCACAGCTACAGCCGTGTCCTGAAAGCCGCGGTCCGCTACCGTCTCGCGACGCTGGCGATCGCCGTCGCTGCTTTCGCCGCAGGCATTTTCATCGCCGGGAAGCTGGGCAGTGAATTCTTCCCCAACGAAGATCAGGGACGCTTCAACATCAGCGTGGAAATGGCAGCCGATGCTTCGATCGAAAGCACGCTCGCCTTCATGAAGGAGCTTTCTGAAACTGTTCAGCAGGATCCGAGGGTTTCATATACCTACGGCAACGCCGGCGGCGGCGCCGGTTCGGCCGTGTACAAAGGGACGCTGCATGTTCATCTCATTGACCGCAAGCTCAGGCCCTCATCCGGCGCAATCATGCGCGAATGGCGCGAGAAGCTCGCCGCGTACAAGGACGTTGACATCAAGCTCGGCAACTGGGGCGGCAGCGATCTGACATTGGTCATTCAAGGACCGACCACCGAAGAGCTGGCCAAGCTTGGCAATGAGATCAAAGCTGACCTGCAGCGCGAGAAACGCGGCCTCGCAGATATCGTCACCGACCTGCAGATGAACAAGCCTCGCATCAACCTTGAGCTCAACCGCGCTTTGGCAGACGACCTCGGCGTCAACGTGAGGACGCTTTCGTCCGAGCTTGACGCCTGGTTCGGCGGCACGACTGCCGGCACGTTCAACGACGAAGGCTACCGCTACGACATCCGCATCCGCGCCGACGAACCCGGACGCAACACGCCGGATAAAGTTCTCAATACGCTCGTGCGCACGAGCGGCGGCGACCTGATTCGCGCCGATGGCCTGGTCACGCCCATCATGGACATGGCCCCGAATGTCATCAAGCGCTACAACCGGCAGCGTTCCATCAAGATCCAAGCCAATACCGAAGGGATCTCGCCCGGCGAAGGCATTCAGATCATGGAAGAGGTCTTCCGCCGCCACGCTCCGCAGAACGGGCTCTTCACGATGACGCCGGCCGGGGATTCCGAGAACATGCGGGAGAGCTTCGGCTATATCGTCACGGGCATTGTTTTCGCCGTCGTGCTCGTGTACATGGTCATGGCCGTGCAGTTCGAATCGTTCCTGCACCCGCTGACGGTGATGTTCTCTCTGCCGCTCATGACCAGCGGCGCGTTCGGCTTCCTTTATCTGATGGGGCTGCGGCTGAGCGTCATGAGTCTGATGGGGATCATCCTGCTGATCGGCATTGTCGTCAACAACGCTATCATGCTCGTTGATTTTGCCAACCAGGAACGCGCCAAGGGACTGGATAAGGTTACGGCAATGCTGAACGCCGGTCCGCTGCGCCTGCGGGCCATCCTGATGACGACGGTCTCGACAATGATCGGCACGCTGCCGATCGCCCTCGGCCTCAGTCTTGGCGGCGAAGTGCGCCAGCCCATGTCAGCGGCCGTGATCGGCGGTCTTTTCACCTCCACGCTGCTGACGTTGCTCGTCATCCCCGTCGTGTATCTGTCGATGGACGATTTCGCCGATTTCGTCAAGGGCAAACTCCATCGCGCCAAGGCCGTGCGCCGCGGACGCCAGATGAAAAAGGCGGCGTTCTCGCAGATGAAAGGAGCGTAACATGAAGCGGATCATGCGGACGGTTTTTCTTTTGAGCGCTCTTTTCTGTCCCGCCAGGCTGCGCGCCCAAGACCTCTCAATCAACGAAGCGATCGTCACTGCCTTGGAACAGAATCCGACTCTCAACGCGCGGCGTCAGGAGCTCAACAAAGCCAAGGGCGGCATCGTCCAGGCCCGGGGAAATTTTCTGCCGCGCCTGAGCCTGACCGGTCAATACAGCGATAATCGTTACCCCACCGTCAGCAGCGGCTCGCGGACTGACAGCGTCAGCGGCGGCATCGCTCTGACGCAGAACATTTACTCTGGCGGCAGGCACGCTGCCCAGCAGCGTCAGGCGCAGGCAGCCTTGTCGCAGGCGGAACTCGGCGTGCGGGAAGCTGAAGAGGCACTGGCCGTGAATGTTTACGGCGCCTTTTACGGCGCCATTCTCGCTCGCGAGAAGGTAGCCGCGGCACAGGACGCCGTGGAAACTTCCCGCGCCCATGTGCAGGAAGTCCGGCAGATGTTCGGAGTCGGCCTGGCGAATCAACTCGAAGTTATCCGCGCTGAGCAGCAGCTCAGCGCGAATGAGGCAGCTCTGGCTGCCAGCCGCGGCGCGTTCGATGCCAGGCGCATCACGCTGCTGAACCTGATGGGGCTAGCACCTTCCAGCGCTCTGCTCCCCAAGGGGACCCTTGAACGCAAAGATCCCCAGGGCACAGCGCAGCAGTCCGTCGCGCTGGCTCAAAAGCAGCGCGCCGATGTCGCCATACTGGAGAAACAGATCTCGATCCAGTCGGAACAGATCAAAATCATCCGCGGCGCCATGAAGCCGAGTTTCGATCTGAGCGCGGCCGCCGACTACTCCAATCCATATCATAACAGGGACGCCGGCGACAACTCATGGAAAGCGACGCTGACCCTCGAGATCCCGCTCTACGACCGCGGTCAGACCCGCGGCGAAGTCATGAAGGCAAGAGCAGTTCAAGAGCAGAACAAACAGGAACTGCGGCAGAAAGAATTGGACATCCTTTCGGAGATCGAACTGGCTTGGGTCGAGATTGGCGACAGCGCCGTTCAGGTCGAAGCACACCGCAAGTCGCTGGCATTGGCCCGGGAGACGCTGCGGCTCTCCCAGGTTGGTTACCGCGAAGGCGTAACGCCGCAGCTCGACCTGCTGGAAGCCCAATCCAACCTGACGGCGGCGCGCAAGGATTACAGCCAGTCGCTCTTCGAACATCTGATGAAGGTCGCCGCGTTGAAACGTGCTGAGGGAGCCTTGATTCCCTGGACGCTGGAGGGGGAAAAACGATGAAAAAACTTTTCTGTCTGATACCGCTGCTGGCTCTGACTCTGCTGCCTCTTCGGCCGGCCCTGCTTGCGGCGGCTCCTGCCGGGCCGGCTTATGTGCGGATCCAAGTGCTGCACGCCGGCGCGACAATCCGCGAGGGCTTCACGCAAAACACCTCGCTTGAGGCGCTGCAGCGCGTCGTCCTCTATCCCCGCGTCACAGGCCGGTTAGAAAGACTGACCGTCGCCAAGGGGGCCGTTGTTAAAAAAGGACAGCAGATCGCCGTTCTCGCCCACGCCGAACAGGATGCTCAGATCGCTGCGGCTCGGGCCGCCGTCGCCCGCACCCGCGCCGAATGTGCCAACGCGCAGATCGAACTGCAGCGGTATTGTCGTCTGAAAAAAGAGGGTTTCAGCACGCAGCAGCTGCTCGACAGCAAAGACACGGCCTATCGAAGCGCCCGTGCACAGTACGACGTCGCCAGGTCCGACCTGGACCGTCTCACGGTCACCCGCGACGAGTACATTATCACCGCTTCGATTGACGGCACCGTGCTGAACGATTACGCCCTTGCCCCCGGCGCCATGCTCTCCCCCAACACGCCTGTGGCGGAGCTGGCTGATCTGAGCGTTATCAAAGCAACCTTCCGCGTGCCGGAAAAACGCTTTTACTCCATCCATCCGGGTATGTCGGTGCTTCTTTCTCTCGATGCGCTTCCTGCGGAAGAGTTCAGAGCACAGATCGTCGCGGTGGATGATTACATCGACCCGCAGTCCCGCACCGCCTCCGTGGAGGCACAGCTGGAGAACGCCGCAGCAGGCAACAAACTCCGCCCCGGCATGTTCGGGCGCGCTTTCGTCGTGGAGCGGGAAGCCTCCGACGCGTTCGTCGTTCCAATAAGCGCGCTGCGCTTTGACCGTGTCGCCGATTCGGAAAACAATGAGCTGGTGCTGCACGATCATGGCACGGCAAAAGTAGTCAAGGTCAAAACCGGCATCTCGCAGGGAGTCAACGTTCAAATCCTGGCTGGACTGAAAGACGGCGACGAAGTGATTGTCTTCGGCGGCAACGCTCTCAAAGACGGCGATCCCGTCAGACTGATGCAATAAAAAAGCGACAATCGAAAAAGAGGAAGAAACCAAGGTTTCTTCCTCTTTTTCGATTGTCTTTTTCTATTGTCGCAGCTCGGTTCACTCCAGCACAATCTGCCTGTCCGCACTGCAGCGGAAGCTCTTGCCGTAGAACGCGCGCGCAGCTTCAATCAGATATTCGACGTCTTTAACGCCGGCAATTTCATAGCAGCTGTGCATGGCCAGCTGCGGCAGGCCAATGTCGACCGTGGGCACTGACAGGTGCGAGCCGCTGATGTTGCCCAGCGTCGAACCGCCCGCCAGGTCGGCTCGGTTGCTGTAGCGCTGCACCGGCACGCCGGCCAGTTCGCACAGCCGCGTGAAGACCGCGCCGGAAAGGCCGTCGGTCGTGTACTTCTGTGCGGCGTTATATTTGATAACGATGCCGCCGTTCAATACAGGAAATTCGTTGCCGTCGGCGTATTCGGCGTGAGCGGGATGGACGGCGTGGGCGTTGTCGGCCGAGATCATGAAGCTGTTGGCGACAGCCGCGCCGCGCTCGTCGGCGCTCATGTCCAACGCACCGCAGATGCGGCCGACAGTGTCCTCCAAAAACGTGGAGTTGGCGCCTTGGCGGCTGCCGCTGCCCACTTCTTCGTTGTTGAAGACACAGAACAATGGCGCCGAGGCGGACGGCACGTTTTCGCTCTCGATAAAACCAGTGTAGCAGCAGAATACACATTCAAGGTCGTCGAGCCTCGGCGAAGCAATGAACTCCCCATTCAGCCCCAGCAAAGCTCCGGGCGTGCGCGGATAAAGGAACAGCTCCGTCGAAACTACGTCGTCCGGACCGACGCCCGCAGCCTCGGCAACCAGACGGCAGAACGCGCCCTCCTCCCCCGCCGCGGAAAACAGCGGCAGCATATCGACGTTCGCTTTAAGCTCGACGCCCTTGTTCATCTCCCGGTTCATGTGGATGGCCAGACTGGGGATGATAAGCAGGTCACGGTCGATATTGATCAGTTTGGAGGCAAGCCCCGCACCTTCTTTGACAAAAACGCGCCCAGCCACGGACAGTGGCTTGTCCAGCCACGAGCGCATGATAGCGCCGCCGTACCCCTCGACGCTGAGGCGCACCGTCTTGCCCGCGGAAGGCACTTCGGCGTTCTGGCGCAGCTTAAATGTCGGCGAATCGCTGTGCGAAGCCGTCAGCATAAAGCCGCGCAGCCCGTCCGCAGGGAGCCGGAACGCGATCAGCGACGATTCGCCGCGCGTTACGAAATATTTGCCGCCGCGCTCGAGCGACCATCGTTCGGACTCGCAAAGCGGCACATAGCCCTTTTCCCGCAGTCGGGAAGAAAGATTCTCGATCGCCTGGTAACACGTGGGACTGTCGTTGAGAAAGTCAATCAACTGCCGTGAAACGTTATTTTCCATGAAGACCCTCCGCTCTCATCACAAATTTTTTCATCTGTACGCATTCATTGGCATCGCATGCATCATAACACGATCGTTTGGAATTGCCAAATCGCCGTTAAGGTCAATAAAAATCAAAAAAACTCTTAAAAACTCTTGACTGACCAATGTTGACTATATATAATACGACTATGAAAAAGAAGCGTACCCCGAAAGGAGGGTTCTCCATGAACCTCAATAAACTAACACAAAAATCCCAGGAAGCCCTGTCTGAAGCCCAGAATCTGGCCATCAGCCACGGCCATCAGGAGGTCGACGTCGAGCATCTCACGCTCGCCTTGCTCTCGCAAAAAGACGGGCTGATCCCCTCAATCCTCGAAAAGATCGGCGCCAACGCGGCAGCTTTGAGCGCGCGTATCAATCAGCTTTTGGAACGCAAACCTCGGATCACGGGCGGCTACGATAAAGACCGCATCTACCTGTCGCAGGATCTGTCGAAAATACTGACCGACGCCGAAAAACGGGCGCAGGCGCTCGGCGACGAATATGTCTCGGTCGAACACCTGTTCGCGGCGGTCCTCGACCTGCCTCAGCACCCCGTAGTGAAGCTGCTCGCAGAAGGCGGCGTCAGAACAGACGCTTTTCTGAAAGCGCTCGAAAGCGTTCGCGGCGGCGCGCGCGTGCAGAGCGCCAATCCGGAAGAAACCTACGAAGCGCTGAAGAAATACGGCATTGACCTCGTCGATTATGCTCGGAGCGGCAAGCTCGACCCCGTCATCGGCCGCGACAACGAGATCCTGCGCGTGATCCAGATCCTCAGCCGAAAGACCAAGAACAATCCCGTGCTGATCGGCGAGCCCGGCGTCGGCAAAACCGCCATCGTCGAAGGTCTGGCGCAGCGGATCCTCAAGGGCGACGTCCCCGAGGATCTGAAAAACCGCACCATCTTCTCTCTCGACATGGGATCGTTAATCGCTGGCGCCAAATACCGCGGTGAATTCGAGGAGCGCCTCAAAGCCGTTATCAACGAAGTGAAGCGCAGCGAAGGCCGCATCATCCTCTTCATCGACGAGATCCATACTATTGTCGGCGCGGGCAAGACCGAAGGCTCAATGGACGCCGGCAACCTGCTCAAGCCGATGCTGGCCCGCGGCGAGCTGCACTGCATCGGTGCCACGACCATTGACGAATACCGCAAGAACATCGAGAAAGACGCCGCGCTCGAGCGCCGCTTCCAGCCCGTAATGGTCGATCCCCCCTCCAGAGAGGACGCTATTTCGATCTTGCGCGGCTTGAAGGACCGCTTTCAGGTCTACCACGGCGTGCGCATCACCGACAGCGCTATCGTCGCCGCCGTCACACTCTCGGACCGTTACATTACCGACCGCTTTCTGCCCGACAAGGCCATCGACCTGATCGACGAAGCCTGCGCCATGGTGCGCACAGAGATCAACTCCATGCCTTCGGAACTGGACGGCGTTTCGCGTAAGGTCGTGCGGCTGGAGATCGAGGAAGCGGCCCTGAAAAAAGAAAAAGACGAGGCCAGCGCCGTCCGGCTGGCCGAACTGCAAAAAGAGCTTTCCGACCTGAAAGATCAACAGAAGGAGCTGACGGCACGCTACAATTCCGAAAAGGAAAAACTTACGGAAGTGCAGCAGCTGCGCCAGAAGATCGAAGCGACCAAACACGATGTCGAGACGGCGGAACGTCAGTACGACCTGAACAAGGCCGCCGAGCTTCAGCACGGCGTGCTGCCCCAGCTGCAGAAAGAGCTGAAAGAGAAAGAAGCCGCCCTGCGCGGCGCATCGGGAGACGGTTCGCTGCTGCGCGAATCGGTCACGGAAAACGAGATTTCACGCATCGTCAGTGACTGGACGGGAATTCCCGTCACAAAACTGATGGAAGGCGAACGGGAAAAACTGCTCCACCTCGACGACGAACTTCACAAGGGCGTGATCGGCCAGAATGAAGCCGTTTCGCTGGTCGCCGACGCCATCATGAGAGCGCGGGCCGGCATCAAGGATCCGCGCCGCCCCATCGGTTCCTTCATCTTCCTTGGCCCCACCGGCGTCGGCAAGACCGAACTGGCCAAAACGCTGGCGCGGACGCTCTTCGACAGCGAAGAGAATATGATCCGCATCGACATGTCCGAGTACATGGAAAAGTACTCCGTCTCACGCCTGCTCGGAGCGCCTCCCGGATACGTGGGCTATGACGAGGGCGGCCAGCTCACCGAAGCCGTGCGCAGCAAGCCCTACAGCGTCATCCTTTTCGACGAGATCGAAAAAGCCCATCCCGACGTGTTCAACGTCATGCTCCAGATCCTCGACGACGGACGCGTTACCGACAGCCACGGCCGCACAGTCGACTTCAAGAACACCGTCATCATCATGACCAGCAACCTCGGCTCCGACTTGCTGCTCGAAGGCGTGCACGACGGAGCGATCCCGCAGAGCGTCAGAGACCGCGTTATGGAGCTGCTGAAAAACCGCTTCCGCCCCGAATTCCTCAACCGCGTGGACGACATCGTGCTCTTCTCGCCGCTGGACAAGGCGCAGCTCCACAAGATCGTCAAACTGATCCTGAACGACCTCGTCAGGCGCCTCAGCGAACGCCGCATCATCCTCAACGTCAGCGACGCAGCTCTCGATTTCATCACTGAGCACGGCTACGATCCCGTTTTCGGCGCCCGGCCGCTGAAGCGTTACATCAGCCACAACGTAGAAACGCTCGTGGCGCGCTATCTGATCGCCAACTCCGTCGTCGAAGGCACTGCCTTGTCTATCGACGTGCAGGACGGCCAACTGGCGCTTTCCGCGCAGCCGCCCCGGGGATAGCAAAAACAAAAAGGTCACGGCATTTGCCGTGGCCTTTTTGTTTTTGCGGTGCGAAAGCGGCGTCATAGTTTTCGCTTTTGCACTTTTCCGCGGCAGCTCTCGTTTCCGTTTTTACTTGAGCTTCCCCGAAGCGCGCAGCAGCCGCTCCAGACGTTCCATCCGCTCCTGCATCTTCTTCTGCGAAGCTTTCATCTAGGCGATCTCCTCAGCCTGAGGCGAGTTCGTCTTCTCCATCGAGGCCACCTGCGCCTGCAATTCGGCGTTTTCCTTCTGCATCACGTAGACGCTGCTGATCGGGCCGGAGCGGTAGCGTTCGGGGATCGCTTTGCTGTCCGCCTTTCTGCCGATCTTCCACGTCAGACCGGCGTTGGCCATCGACTCGCCGTGGTGGGTGACGGACACGCCGGCGTGCACCATGAAGTCTTCCTTCGCGTAGTGCGCAAAGCCGAGGGCCAGCGCGTATTCGCCTTTGTACGCCCCGAATCCGGCCATGATCTGGCTGGGTTCGCCGGGATCGTACTGCATCGGTTTCAGCGCCGACAGCGCGGAATCGAGCGCGCCGATGTTCTCGATCTTGTTGCCGGTGGCGTCGAAGCCTTTGGCGGAGACTTTGCCGGTGAAGGTTGGGCGTCGACGACGCGCACGGTTACGTCTCTTTCGTCGCGGGTAATTTCAATGTTGCTGCCGTTCTTGAACTGGACGGTATCGTTCTTGGCGACGATGATCGGCGGTTCTCCGTTGGTCTGCAGGTTCCATTTGCCGCCCTGGCTCGCGTCGGGGTCGAGGCCGATCGTGACGACGCCGCTCGCGACGGTGGTAATGACGCTGTTAGCGCCGACGAACTTGACTTCAGGATTTTTGTTCTTGCCGAGTTCAACAGTATGCGTTCCCGGTATCGCCGCATTGTCGCTGATGGTGAATCTGGAAGAGAGGTCCAGTTTGTCCATGTCCATGTCCACGCCGATCTTGACGGTGCGTCCGACCACGGCGGTGGTAATGATGCTGCCGTCGGGAACGATGTCGAGGCGTTTGTTAGAGCTGTCGAGCACGATGCCCGCGTCCGCGCCGGCAGGGTCGGCGCCGATGGTGTAGGTGGAGCCAGCCGCCGCGCCGGCGGCTATGTCGGCGACCGCACGCAGCTGTCTCAGGTTCACCGCGTCGGCGTCTTCCGTGCCGTCGGCCAGGTTGATGATCTGACGCAGCTTGCCGCTGCCGGCTACCGAAACGGCGCCTAAAGTGTTCGTGCCGTTCAGTTTGAATTTGCTGAACGGCGCCTCCGTCTCGGTCGTGAAGGCCCCGCGATTGGCAGCGCTGAAGGAACCGATTGCAACGCTGTTGCCTGCACTCGCAGTCGCACTCGTGCCGCCTCCGAGCGCTACAGCACCGCGACTGTACGCCTTCGCGCCTTTGCCCAAGGCAACGGACTCGCTGCCGCTATGCGAGTTGGCGCCGATGGCGACGCCGCTGTCCGTCTCGACCTTTGATCCCGAACCGATGGCGATGGAATCGTTTCCCAGGGCTCCCTGATAGCGGTAATCCTGACCATCGCTCATACGACCGATCGAAATGCCACCTTCTCCGGCCGCATGCGAATCGTGCCCCAGGGCCACCGAAAAATCGCCTATGGCGTGCCCCTTCCGGCCGATGGCGACGGCCGAATATCCCGTGGCGCCGTCGTTGTTCCAGTTGGTTCCACCGGGACTCGCGCTGTCGTTCGCTTTGGCGGAGAAATAATGCACACTGCCGTCAGACGCGGCGAGGACAACTTCTTTTTGCTCTCCGCCGGCCGCCGCCGGAACTGCGCCGGCCGGCAGCACCAGCGCCAAAGCAGGGCCCGCAGTGACACGCCGCAGCCCCCGCAGTTCCTGCCGTTGCGTTTCACCAGCTCCGAAACGACCACACGGCAGCCCTTTGCTCCGCTCCAGATGACTTGGTAAACCTTGTTCATAAACACTCCCTCCTCAGGCAATCATGAAACAAGGCGAAGCCTCTCATTCTTCGGCAGTTTTTTTCCACGAGTTTTCGTTCGGGCCGGCGCCCGTTCCGCCGCAGATTTTTCCGCTGCTTTCTCGGGACTTCCTTGGCGCGAGCCTTTGGCCCTGTTTCAAGCTCCTTTGAAGAATGGGATCCTTCGTTCATGTTCCCATTGAATGTAAACTGATAACTATCATGCATTCAAAATGTAATTAAATATTTGATATTATCATACCATACTCCTTCCCCGCACCCGACTGCACAGGCTTGCGCGGCTCTGTGCGATGGCAAATACCCATCGGAAACTTGCGGAATACAAGAAAGAGAGAGCGCCTCAAAAAAAGAACTGCCCCTAAAAGCTAGACCAGGAATCTAGTTTTTGGGGGGCAGTTCTTTTTTTTGAGGCGACCCCTTAGCTTTTTCTTCGATGGATTCCATACAGTACTCAAGTGCTGCGCACAAGCGGAATAAAACGCAGCATTCGTATTTGAGGGCCGTTCCGCAATAGGGACGTTGGGCGCTTTTTCGACAGCCGCCGTACGCCGCCTTATTTTTTGCGTTTCATGCGCAAGGACAGATGCCCCAGCACAGGCGACCGCTCCGGCGTGGGGATGGTGAGGTTCCGATCGATCCGCTGTCCTTTTTCGGAGATGTTGAGCAGAGAGGATTTGGAGCGCTGCAGGAGCTGGCTGGGATAGACGCTGCGGTGTCCGACGATCATGAACGACGTGACGCTGACGACCGCGGCAAACGGCGCGGCCTGGCCGCCCAGCAGTTCGACGGCCATAATCGTTGACGCAAGCGGCGCGTTGGCGCTGCCCGCCAGAACGCCGACCAGTCCCCAGGAGGCGTAGGCGATCGTGTTCAATTCGAAGAATGAGGCAAAGGCCGCGCCGGCCGACGCGCCGATAAAGAAGATCGGCGTTACAACGCCGCCGCTGCCGCCGCAGGAGAGAGTCAGCACAGTCATGAGGATCTTCCAGAGCCACGCCCACGGGGAAACGCTGCCGCCGTGAAGCACGGAGACCATGCCCGCCTCGCTGAGTCCAAAATAGGAATCGCCGACGCACCAGGTCAGAGCGAGGATCAAAGCAGAACCGATCATGGCCTTCACAGTCAGCGGCGTTTTCAAGTCATGAAACCATTTTTCGGAAAAGTTCATGATCTCAATGAAGCACAAGGAAACAAGACCGAAGAAGGCACCGGCAGCTAAGGTCCAAAGAAAGTTCTGCGGCGAAAAGAGCGGCAGGTGCTCCGCCACAGGAAAGAACGAATACTTCAGTCCCAGCAGCAGCGCCGTGCGCCAAGCAACGACGCCGCTCAGGAACGAGGCGAACAGCACGTCGTAAAAAATCTGGCCGATGTACAGTACTTCAAGCGCGAAGACTGCGCCGGCCACAGGCGTGCCGAACACGGCGGCAAAACCGGCGGAAACGCCGCAGACGACCAGTTTTTTCTTATCCAGATCGTTGAATTTCAGCAGTCTGGCCAGCGTCGAGGTAAGCCCGGCGGCAATCTGTGTGGCGGGGCCTTCCTTGCCGGCGGAGCCCCCGGCGGCAACCGTGACGATCGTGGTGATCATTTTGACCGGCACGACCTTGACATCGATCTGACCGGCCCGCTCGTGGACGGCTTCGACGACTTTTTCAGTGCCGTGCCCGCTGGCGTCCGGGGCCAGATAATGAACCATCAGTGTGCTGGAGACAAGCCCCAGAGGCAGGATGGCGTAATGCCGCATTCCCGTCAAATTTCCCGCAGCGCCGATGGAGAACTCAAGCAGCTTCACGAACAGACTGACCGCGCCGCCGACAATAATTCCCGACAGCACGGCCAACGCCGTCCATTTGATCACGGCGTAACACAAAACGAGCTCTTCCAGAAAGATGCGGATGCCTCTGTTGTCTTTACTCACTCTTTATCCCCCATTTATTCAATCGCGCCGGCAATAAGCGCCCGACGCAGGATGCAGAACGCCGCCAGGTCGTCGACACAGCGCGGCGGCACCAGCAGCGAAAGCGGCACGAACCGCTTCAGCCCCCGAGGCGGGTGCATGTTCCAATACAGCCGGCGCGCTTCCAACGTCGTGTTCAGTTCTTCGGCAAGCTCAACTTCAAAATAGCGCGCCAGTTCCTGCACAAAGCGCGCGTGTCCGGTGCCGTCGCCGCAGAAGACTTTGACGATCTTTCCGCCTTCGGGGAGCTCCCCTTCGAACAGCCATTCTCCGCAGTCCTTGCAGGAGTGAGCGGCTTTCAGAGCAAATTCCTCGAGTTCTTCAGCCGGAACAATCCCCGACGCCACGAGCGTGCCCTCAGCGCCGCCAAGCGCCCAGCCGAACTTTTGCCGTCCCGGATCGATGCCCAGATACATTTTCAGCGATCCCCCGGAACCGTGCTGGCCCAGCGCGGATAGAGCCATAACAGCCACTGCTCAGGATGTTCGCGGATCCAGGAGCTGATGCGGTCATTGCACATTTTCAGACAGTGTTCTTCGTTTTCGCCGAACACGGCTCCAGAGGGCTCAGCGAGCGCCGGTTCGAAAATCACCCGATGGCTAAAGCCATCGGGATTGCGCACGATATGCGTCGGCACCACGGCCGCGCCAAACTTTGCGGCCAGTTTGGCCACGCCGGTAGGCGTGCTGGCCGGCAGCCCCAAAAACGGTACGACGACGCCCTGATCCTTGGCGTCCTGGTCGTGAAGAACGCACAGCACTTCGCCGTTTCGCAGGCAGCGGATCGCGCCTTTCAGGCCCTGTCCTTTCTGCACGTTCCGCGAACCGGCCAGCGAACGAAGCTTCATGAGCAGGCTGGTGATGCGCTGGTCGCGCTGATTCGCTGCGACAACGTTGAGCGGATATTTTTTCGACACGCAGATGTTGGCGATCTCCCAGTTGTCGAGATGCCCCAGCAGCAGAATGACTCCGCGGCCGCGGGCGAGCGCCTGCTGAATATTTTCTTCGCCCTGCAAAGCAACATACTGTTCGACGGCCGCCGCGATCTTGGGAAGGCGCAGCGTTTCCGCCACGGCCCGTCCGATATTGCGGTAAGAATGCAGGACGATCTGCCGCGCCGGCGTGATGCCGATGCCCAGCGCGCGCACGCAGCGCGTTTCCGCCTTGTCGACTCTGCTTTTGCAGACCAGCCACATAACTCTTCCCAGCACATCTCCCAGGCGGACCGCCGCTTTGTGCGGCAGGCAGCAAAAAATCGTTTTGAGAGCGCAAATCAAGTACCAGTAAAAATTCTGCATGGATTCCCCTCTCTCTGCGGTCGTCGTGAAAACGCCGCTTCGCGCAGTACGACGCAAAAAAAGACCGGAAACTGCCTCCGGTCCTCGTGCGCCGACAAATTACTTTCTTCGGGCTTGGTTGGCAACAGCCTCCGCCGCGGCCTTCGCGGCTTCGGGATCGCCAAGATAGCGGTGCGAAACGGGGTGCAGGTTCTCGTCCAGTTCGTAGAGCAGCGGGATCCCCGTGGGAATGTTAAGCCCCACGATCTCCTCGTCGCCAATGCAGTCCAGATATTTGACCAGCGCCCTGAGGCTGTTGCCGTGAGCCGCAATGATCAGCCGCCGTCCCGCCGCGATCTCCGGACAGATTACCTCGTTCCAATAGGGCAGAACGCGGGCGACGGTGTCTTTCAAACACTCGGTCAGAGGCAGCTCGTCGGGGCTCAAATCCACGTAACGCGGGTCGTTGCCGGGGTATCGGGAATCGTCGTGCGTCAAGGGAGGAGGCGGCACGTCATAACTGCGCCGCCAAATCTTGACCTGCGCTTCGCCCGCTTTTTCGGCCATTTCGGCCTTGTTGTATCCCTGCAGGGCGCCGTAATGGCGTTCGTTCAAGCGCCAATCTTTGACGACAGGGATCCACATCTGGTCAAGTTCTTCCAAAGCAAGCCACAGCGTCTTGATGGCACGCTTGAGACAGGACGTGTAGGCTTTATCAAACACAAAGCCCTCTTCCCTCATGAGCTGCCCGGCGGAACGCGCTTCCTTGATTCCTTTCTCCGACAGCGGCACGTCCGTCCACCCGGTGAAACGGTTCTCACGGTTCCATTGACTCTCGCCGTGACGCAGGAGAATTATCTTATAAGTCATGATTGCAGCCTCCAGAGAGTAAAAGTATTCTGTGCCGATAGATGTATTTTAGCTGAAAAAACAGCCGGAGTCGAGGATTTTCTCCGTGATAAACGCCATTTCGTTTCCTTCGGGAAAATAGAAAAAGCCCGTCCTTTCGGACGGGCTGAAAACGCGAAACTCTTTTACTTGGAGTAGAATTCGACGACGACCTGCTCGTCGGCAATGTTCGGGATATCGGCCCGTTCGGGCAGACGAACAATCGTTCCCTTGCCGTTTTCGAGAGTCAGCCATGCAGGTTTGGAAACCGCTGCCGCTGCTTCAAGGTTCTGTTTGAGAACCACCATTTCGGCGCTGTTCTCGCGAACGCTGATGACATCACCGGGGTTAAGACGCACGCCGGGCATATCAACCTTGCGGCCGTTCACAAGGAAATGACCGTGACGGACAAGCTGACGGGCCTGAGGACGGGTGACGCAGTAGCCAAGACGATAGACCACGTTGTCGAAGCGGCTCTCGAGCAGAATCAGCATGTTGCTGCCAGTAACGCCGTCCATCTTCTTGGCGGCGACATAAACGGCGCGAAGCTGTTTCTCGCTTACGCCGTAGGCAAGGCGGATCTTCTGCTTCTCCTGAAGCTGAAGTCCATAAATGGACTGCTTCGCACGACGACGAGGCGCTCCTCCAGGAGGCGTGGCCTTCTTACCAAGCAGCTTATCGTACTTGGGGTTGCCGAATACGTTAGCTCCGAGCCGACGAACGATCTTCCCCTTAGGCGTGACTTTTCTGTTGACATTCTTGGACATTGAACATGTTACTCCTTCGCACAAAAGAAATTGGACGGATATTTCTTTCCAGCAGCCTGTAAAACTTACTTCAAAGATCAATTTCTGTCAAGGAGAGAATCGCGTTTCTTCAGTATCTTATCTATAAAAAACGAGCCTTATTCTCTTTATTCCTCGACAGATTCCCTATTTCGTTACCGGATCGCCGTTCTTGTACGCCAAAGGGATGTTCAGAACCGGCTTCTTCCCGAGCTGGGAAAGGTTGAAAGTAAAAATTCGACTCTGTCCTTCAATCGGTTTGTCGTCCATATCGAGGACATCGAGCCTGGCTTTGTGCGTGCCGCTGCCGATCGCAACGGCCTGATCGCGGTCGTCTGCATAAAGGATCTTCTTATCTATGGAATCGATCGAAACCTGAACGGCCTCCATTGATTCAATCACCTGGCCGTCTCCGGTATAGGTCGTGTTCTCGACAAGAAAATCATAGGCTTTGCCGTGATCATAGCAATACCATCCCAGCGCCGCAAAAATCAGAACAATCGAAAAATTTACAAGGATTTTTTTCATCTTCATTTCGTGCCTCCGTCCGCATTCTGACCACGAAACTGCGCTCGGGCAATTTCACGATCGGCGTGCCGTCTCCAGGCATGAAGCACCAGCGCCAGCGAAATGATGCCGTACGACACAAAGACGCGGAAAAATTCGCCAATCTGTGCGTCGCCAGTCAGATACTTGCCAGCCATCGGCGATACGACAAACATCAGATGGAACAAGATCACGCCGATAAACACGTTGAGAATCGAGGCGCGGCTGACGCTCGCACCGCCGACCAGCAGCGAGGCGATAGCAAATACGCCGGCCTGCTCGTGGCTGTTATAGGTGTTCATTGTACCGACATTCTGCAGGAAGATGATTTGCCCATAACAGGCCAGCACCGTCGAAATCACGATAGAAATGACGCGAGTACGGAGCACAGGAATGCCCGCTGAGTCTGCCACAGGCATGTCCTGTCCTGTCGCACGCATATCCTGCCCCAGCTTGGTCTTGCGGAACCAAACGATGAACAGGCAGAAGAATCCAATGACGATAAAAGTCGCAACGGGAATCTGGATCCCAAAGATTTCAAGCGGAATTAAATCGTCAAGGCAGCGGCGGATGTTGTCGAGATTGATCGTGTTTCTGATCCCGTATCCTCTCGACAGCACTAACTTGCTGTTGGTAATCGGCACGATGCTGCCGAATCCGTAAAGGACCGCCAGCTGGTACACTCCGTTCATGAAAAATCCCAGGATATATGACGTAACCATTTCCCGTCCGCGGGCCTTGTTCAGCACAACGCCGCAGATCCAGCCGAAAAAGATCGCCAGCGGCGTGGCGATGATTGCCGCGAGCACCATGCCGTTCAGCCCGACAATGTTCCAGTCACTGATGAAGATCAGTCCAAGCTGCCCCGCCATAGCCCCTAGGACCATGCCGAAGTTCAGCCCCATCCCCGCCATGATGGGAACGAGCAGCGAGAGGACAAGGAACGAGTTGCGCGACAGACGGATCAGCATCTCTTGGATCAGATAGTCGAGCGAGAAACGAGAGATCGGAATTGCAATCGCACTTACGACAAGAAAGACAATCGGCACTGCGTTCCTGATTAGGAACATTCTGAGTTTATTTGTATTGTTCATCAGGATCTCACCTTCGTCGCACGAGTCAGAGCGTACAGGATCATGCCATTCGACACGATAATGCGAATGACTTCAGACATATCAGTCTGGATCATGCTGTTGATAACCGACGGCGTCATCGTCAGAATTCCCTGGAACAGGATCGTTCCGACGATCACGTTGGCGATGCTGGCTTTTTTCACGGAGGCGCCGCCGATCAAGATCGCGGCAACAGCAGGAAACGCCATGTAGAAAGGCCCCATATAGAGCTGAACGAAACCAAAGCATTGTTCGTACATAATGATGCCAATCGCGCCCATCCATGTGGAAAGGACGACCGACAGCGTGCGCATCTTATCGATGTTCACGCCGCTGGCACGGGCATAATCAGGATTTGAACCGACGATAGTCATGGCCGTTCCGGTACGGGTCCTCATGAAAAGGGACATCAGAGCGCAAAGCAGCAGGAAGAAGAGGAACATTCCCGTGGGGAACGCCAAGAACTCGTTGATGCGGAACGCGCCGATGCTGCTGATGGCGTTCTGCCAGAAAGCTTCGACGGAAATCGTCGTGCGCAGTCCCTTGCCGGCATAGCCCCAGACCATGTTCGGACTCTTATAAGGCAATACCAGCCACATGATGCACATCAAAGCGACGGACGAAAAGCCCACGTAGGTGGCAATCATCATCTCGCTGCCTTTGACCTTGTTGAGCAGAAGCCCATAGCACCAACCGAGGATCACGGCGATCGGCGAGGCAATCAGCATGGCGGTGAGGACACCGGTCAGTCCTGTGACTTCAAGCTCGACGCTCGTTACAGCCCCCAGCAGCCCGGCGATAATGCCAAGAGGCAGTCCAAAATTGAGGCCGCAGCCTGACTGGACCATCGGCACCATGGCCAGCACCATGACGCCGTTCATGCCGAAACGCACCAGCGTGTCGTTGATCGACGCGTCGAGACGCACTCCGACAAAAGGCGCGAGCACAAATAACGAAAGCAGGAACAACGCAATGAGGATTCGCGGCCAGCCGACATCCTCAATAAAATTCTTGATGTCTTTCATCGATTTGCAGCCTCCTCGCTGGTACCAAGCATCAGATAACCAAACTCCTCCGAAGAAGCAGATGCGGATTTGATGCCGACGACTGTCCCTTTGTCGATAATCGCGATGCGGTCACAGATCGAACGCAGCTCTTCCAGTTCAGAAGAGATCATCACGATGGTCATGCCAAGTTCACGGTTGTACTTCTTCAGCGTATCGAGCACGACTTTCTTCGCGCCGACGTCGATGCCGCGCGTCGGTTCGGAGACGAAAAGCAGCCTGGGATGCGTTTCAAAAGCTTTGGCCAGGCAGATCTTCTGCTGATTTCCGCCGGAGAGCTCGCGCACACGCTGCCCGGGGCCAACGCACTTGATCTCCAGCTCCTGAATGTACTTTCTGGCACAATCCAAAATGGCGCTGTCGTCGCGAACCTTCACTAAACCGCCGCACAACGATTTGAGAAAACGTTTCTGATTCTGTAATGACGTAAAAATGATATTCCAAGCTATCGATTCGTCGAGCAGCAAACCGACGCCGCGTCGATCCTCGGAAACCGAGGAGATCCCCATCGACAGAGGAGAGTTCGGGTTGTTCAGCTGTACGGTTTTGCTGTCAAATTCCACAGAGCCGCCAGACGCATAAAGCCCCATGATGCCGTTGGAGATGCCGAGTTTTCCCTGTCCGGCCAGACCTCCGATGCCGAAAATCTCGCCTTCCTTGATGTCAAGATCAACGCTGCGCACCGTTTCGCCGGGCATATCGACCCAAAGATTGCGAATCCTCAGGATCTCCCGGCCAAACTTGCGCCCCTCCGCGTCGCCTTGAGCCGCCTTTTCGATGTTGCGTCCCACCATGCTGCTGGCGATCTCACGCACAGAAGTCTTCGACGGCTCCGTCGTCAGCACAACTTCGCCGTCGCGCAAAACGACAATGTCATCGCAGACTTCCATAACTTCGCGCAGGCGATGCGAGATGAAGATAATGGCGATGCCGTTTTTGGCCAACCGGCGCATTGAATCAAGCAGGATCTCCGCTTCGCTCTCGGTAAGAACCGCCGTAGGCTCGTCGAGGACCAGAAGCTGCGTCTTGCTCTTGTCGATCTCGCGCGCAATTTCGGTAAACTCTTTATGTCCGACGGGAAGTTCGGAAATAAGCGTCTCGCTGTCGAGCGAGAAATTCAGCTTCCTGATTGCCTCGCCAGCACGTCGTTTCATGTCGGCGCGATCCAGCGTCTTCAGCCGGTCGCCGAAAGCTTCGACCAGAGGATTATAAACGAGAGACTCACGATTAAGAACGATATTCTCAGTGACCGAAAAACCTGGGATCAGTGAAAATTCCTGATGGACCATGCCGATGCCGGCTTCCAGTGCGTCGTTCGGGCTGTGAAAGTTCGCTTCCCTGCCGTTGATGTAAAATTTGCCCTCGTAGCCTCCCGTCTCGGCGATTACATTCATGCCGAACAGAATGTTCATCAGCGTTGATTTTCCCGCGCCGTTCTCACCAACGAGACCAAGAATCCGCCCTTTATTCAGGGAAAACGAGATATTCTTAAGAACTCGATTTCCAAAATAGGCTTTGCCTACCTGTTCCACGCGAAGCAAAGGTTCTCCTCCCACGGACGAGTACCTCCTTTACCAGATAAACCGCCGTTCCAAGCGGTCAAAAATTGATCTGTTACCTTGATGCTGTTTCTTGATTAAAAGGCAGAGTCCAAAGCGCTGCTGAGAGAGCCGTCGCTTTGGACTCCCTCGACTGCTGCTGCGCCGCTTGCTTTGCGGATCTCCCCTGCGGAGCTTTGCGTTCAGCTTTTTAATTAAGAAATAGTATCAAGCTCATTGTTGAAACCAGCCTCCACTACAGTAAATGTCGGGCATCTGCTTAAAAAAAGGAGCGAGGGGAGGTTTAAAGTTACTCCCCCGCTCCTTATTTTACCTAGAGTTTCATGTGCTATTTCAGCTGCAGATACTTCTCGGGAACAGCCTCGTCAGTCATGTTGAGGTAGCCCTTGCCGAAAATGTAGGTATCCTGATAGACCAACATGTTGTTCTTCAGCTCAAGTCCAGTGTTGGCATCCATATAAACGGTACCGTTCCACTTCGCGCCCGGCGTAGCGCCGTTGTAGGCAGCAAGAAGATCTTCGCGCTTGAAGTTGCGGCGGAAATTTTTGGGCGTCACATTCTTTTCGATGCAGGATTTTGCATATTCGCCAAGAGCAAAGCTCGTCGTAAACCCATAGGAGTATGCCCACGTGCCCATGCGTCCGGCGCCGCCCTTGGCGACAACAGCGTCCTCCACTCTCTTCAGGATCGCAGGGAAATTGCCAGCCACATCAGAAAGCTCAACTCCCAGCGCACCGGGATAGCCCATCAGCGGAGAGGGAAGGTCCGCTTCGATAAAGAACCCCTTGCTCTCTGCGATTCTCTTCAGCAGAGGCTCGGTTTCTGCGTCGTTGGTGCAGAAGAACGCGGTATTGGGGCCGTACTTGTCGAGCCACTGCGGAACGTGCTCGAGGATGAACTGCTGCGCGCCGGCCACGCCGACGTCGCTGGTGGGATCGGGAGCGCTCTCGAAGTGATATTTCATGCCCAGGTCGTTGCAAGTGGCTTCCATAATCTTGGCGCGGCGTGACATAAGCTCATAGCTCATATGACGCGGGAAGGAAATATGGACGAAATCGGTGCAGCCCAGCTTGTGGGCAGCGAGGATGATCAGATAACCACGGGCAATACTGTCGGAGTGAACGACAAGATCTGCCGAAGGAGCAATGACGCCGGGGTCTTCGTGGTTCTCGCCGGCAAACAGCAGAATGTCGGGACGCCGTTCACGGATGCGCCGGAATGCCTCGGTCGTGCCAGGGATGGCCTGATTGACGATGACGGCCTTCATCAGCGGATCGTCGGCGAACGAAGCGATCTGGGAAATTGTCGTTTCCTGCTCGGTCATGAAGTTGTCAGGATAGGTAATGTTCTTGATTATGCCGCCGCTGGCAACGTCGCCGTAACGCTTGATCAGCTCTTCCGCACCGCGAAGATCGTCTTCGGACTGAGAAACCGTGCCCGTGCAGATGCCGATGTGGAACTTTGCAGGCTCCGCCGCCATAGCAGAAACCGCACCGGCAAGCAAAACCGCGCCCAGCATACAACATACAAACTTCTTCATTATTTACTCCCTCCACATATGAAAATTTAGCAATAAGAAAAACACTCTCTTTTCTTACTTGCTTACATTAGCTTACACGAGGAGAGAAATGACGTCAAGAATGAGTCTGTTGCAAAAAAGAAAAACTAAATCATAACTTTACTGTTAAAATTCACAAAGCTGCACAGACACCCGACATGAAAATCCTGCAAATTCCAGAACCCGTCATAGAGATTACAATCGGAGACTGTCGCCCCGGACATTAAATTGCTAAATTTTGAGTTGAAATTCTATACGGTTCCCAAAGAACGGTTTTAACACGAGTGTCAGCATCTGAAGGGAGCCGCCTCCATAAGACTATGCTTATACTTCCTAGCAAAAAATGAGCATTGCCAACGTCCGGCAGCAGCGTCGACCCTCCGCAAAAGCAAAAGGACCGTTCAGACTTAACTGACGGTCCTCTCCTCGCATGCAATGTTGTCCTGTACGTTTAAACAGGTTTTCTTGAGCTGCGTTTTCCTCGTTTTTCGTTAAAAAGGGTGAAGCTCAGTCACCCCTTTGACAGCATCGTTCAAGCGAAGCGGGGCTCGCTCAAACGATGCCGTCCAAGGTCACTTGAGACGCGTAACGAGTCTCTCGCATGAAACGCTGAGGGAACTAATTAACCTGGTCTTTGAGTCCTTTGCCGGCGCGGAAAACGGGGACCTTCTTAGCGGGAATCTGGATCGTTTTCTTGGGATCCTGAGGATTACGCCCTACGCGGGCCGCACGCTCGCGGACTTCAAATGTACCAAAACCAACCAGCTGAACCTGGTCTCCTTTGGCAAGGGCTTTTTCGATCGCAGCAAAAGTAGCCGAAATCGCTTCACCCGCTGCCTTCTTGCTCATTCCAGCATTTGCAGCGACTTCATTGATCAGATCATTCTTTGTCATTTTTTTCTACCTCCTTAAATTATCAATACAAAGAACTGCATAAAAAGAGCTCCTCTCATAAGAGGTGCCTTTATTCTAAACGCGATGTCACTGAAAGGTCAAGCCTTTTCGTTACTTCCATGGCTGGAGCGCCAAAAAAGGCGCAATGGAACGCCAGCAAAGTCTCCGGCTTCGCGAATTTTTCTCGACAAGTGATTTTCAAAACTCTTCGTCACGATCGAAGGGTCGTTAACGAAGAAGATGAATGTCGGCGGCACCGAGGCGCTCTGCGTGCAGTAATAGATTCGCAGCCGACGTCCCGTGCCGTCCGTCGGCAGGCGGTCGAAAGCCAGCATGTCGCGGATGATGCGGTTCAATACTGTCGTGCTGAATCTGGACTGGCAGCGTTTGTATACCTGACTGACCAAATTGAGCAGCCGGTATAGGCGGCGGCCGGAAACAGCCGAAGTAAAAAGCACTGGCGCGTGGCTCACAAAGCGGAACTCCTCGCGGAGTTTTCCGTTTACTTCGTCGCCAGTCTCCGGCGTGTTAGGCAGCAGATCCCATTTATTGACCACGAGGACAATGCCTTTACCACGGGCGAGAATCTCCCCCACCAGCCGCTGATCCTGTTCCGTTGCCAGTTCTCGTGCGTCCATCACAAAGATGGCCACGTCGCATTGATCGACCGCGTCCATGGTCCGCACCGTTGAATAAAACTCGATATCGTCCTTGACACGGCTTTTGCGGCGCAGACCAGCCGTATCAACGATGCGGAACCGTTCGCCCTGATATTCCAGCACAGCGTCGATCGAGTCGCGAGTCGTTCCCGGGACGTCGCTGACCAGCGAGCGCTGCCTGCCCGTCAGCGCGTTGAGAATGCTTGACTTGCCCACGTTTGGACGGCCGACAAGCGCCACTCTGATGACGTTTTCTTCCGTTCCCTGCGCGTTTTCTTTATCACCCAGCATCTGCACAATCTGGTCCAAAAGATCGTCAACGCCGCGGTCATGAAGCGCGCTGACTCCGACAACTTTTTCGAAGCCAAGCGAGTAGGCTTCTGCAACGTCGTCCTCGTGACTGAAGTCATCTATTTTATTGACCGCAAGAATGACCTTTGCAGAATGAGAACGGACTACCTGAGCCACGTCTTCATCCATCCAGGTGACTCCCTGCCTGCCGTCGATCATGAAGATCACGATGTCGCTCTCTTCAATGGCCTGGAATATCTGATTCTTCATGCCCTCCATGATCGGGTCTTTGTCTTTCAGCAGCAGACCGCCGGTATCGACCACATAAAAGCTTTTATCCTGCCATTGCACGCAGCCATACAAACGGTCGCGCGTAACTCCCGGCATATCATCGACGATGGCCCGGCGTTCGCCGATGATCCTGTTGAACAGCGATGACTTCCCTACGTTGGGACGTCCGACGATCGATACTATTGCCATTGCATAGCTCCTTCATATAAGCGGATTTCCCGTCAGTCCGAGCAAACTTCGACGCTGGGGAACCCCCGGCGGGAATTCTGGATGGTGAAATATTTTTCAAGATAACGCCGCAACGGCGCCATGCGCGCGGTAAAGACAGTCAGCGCCGCACCGGCCGCATCGGACTGCATGGTCGTAAAACCGACTTCGTCAAGTCCGAAGACGAAGTCGTCTTTCTCCTTCCAGCCTTTCGGCAGCTCCAATCTGACCATGTGCGAATAGGGAGGAAAAGAAAAGGCGCTTCTTTCCGCCAGCTCCTCCCGCCAAAAATAGTTCCACCCGGCCTGAAGAGACCTGAGAACCAGCTGTCCGGGGCGGCGCGTTTGAAACAGGACTGTACGCGTTCCCTGCCCTCGCCACAGGGATTCCTCGAACATCGAAAACGCGGAAAAGCGCGATGTGTAATCAGGCTGACGAGCTTCGGCATCCGCATCCAGCCAGCCAATCAGAGCGGGAGAGAGCTCGTCAAGCAGGCTCAGCGCCCGCCGGGAGCCAAGCAGCAGCCCGCCTTTTTGTTTCAGCTCGGCAAGCCGGCGGCGCCCGTCGGTCAGGTTCGCAGGATTCCCGGCGTGCCAAAGGCACACGGGGCTGGAGCCCAAAAGATTCTGAGCCATCGGCTGAAGCGCTTCCAAACCGGGAGAGGTGCCCTGGAGCATCAGCCCGCCGCACTGCGGACAGACTTCCGGAACGCTCGTCTTGGCGCCGCAGAGAGGACAGCGCATTTCATCCCGCTCGAAAGCCATGACGCCGCCGCAGCGCGGGCACTGCACCGTCTGACCGCAATCGGCGCACTGCAGTTCGCCGCTCACGCCGCGACGATCCAAAAGCCAAAAGACAACATGCTTGTCGGCCACATGGCGCAGCGTTTCTGCCACAAACACATCGGAGAAAGGCAGCGGGAACTTCACACCCCTGAACGGGAGAAGCGAAGCGCCGTGAACGTTAAGGATGCGCACGACAGCCCGCGCTGACGTTTTCCATTCGACGGGGTAAAAGTTTTTGAACACCCGCGACGACGGCAACCGTCCTCCCATGACAAGGCAGCCGCCGGAGGCGCGCGCGCGGGCCGCGGCAAAGCTTCTCAACGAGAACGGCGGACGTTTTTTACTGCGCCAGGATGGATTCGCTTCCCCGTCGATAATGAATAATTCCGGAGCGGCAAGCGGAGCAGCCGCCGCTCCCGGTCCACCGACAATTACAATGTCGCCGCGGGACAGAGCCAGCCGCCAGCTCTTCGTCGCCGCCTGAGCTCCCGACGCCGGCCACAGGATCAGACGGTCCTTTGGGATTGCACCGGCCAAACTCTTAAAAAACCTTTGCGCCTGCTCTCGTTCCGAAAAGAGCACCAGCGCGCCGCAACGGCAGGCGAAGATTTTTTCGCGATAGAACCGCCAGCGTTCTTCATCGTCGTAACGATAACAGGACTCAAATGAGAACGGAAATTTTCCGCTCTCTCCGTACGGCGCAAAGGGCTCTCCCCGCCAAAACGACGCAGGCATCAGCAGCCGCAGGATCTCCGACGGAGAACACAAAAAGGCCCGGGCAATTTCATGTACAGCCTGCAGATAAGGACGATTCAGCACCGGCTGCGCGTCAAGGACCCGCAGGACGTTTTTCAGTGGGATCGGCGCTGTGAATCGCGTACTTCCCGCCGCGAGACCAACACGGACGCCTTGTCCCATCGGGACGAGCACGCGTGCACCGAGCGGCACATCGCAGTTTGTCTGGTACGTTAGTTCATGCCACCACGGCCCGGGAATCAAAACCTGCAGTTGAAGCATGCTCTGAGCCTGAGACCTCTTTTATCCCTGACAGTCGTCGGCAGATCCGAAACTTTTTTTCTCCGCGGCACGTTCCTGACTCTTCTGTTCTGCTTCGAACGCAGCTTCCGACTCCAGCTCGTTCTCGATAGCGTCAGGGATCGTCTCAGCCTGCAGCTGCACGCTGACGTTTCCATCTTCCATATCGCACAGAGCTAAAGAGATCGCCTTTTCGCCGGGGTGTTTCTCAAGGATTCCATTGACACCTTTCACTTCGCTGATCTGACGCGCCCTCTGCGCGATAATCGCCGTGAGAAGGTACTTGTTGTGCACGTTCACGTTATCCATAATTTTATCCAGATTATGAAAATTCATTTTACCTCTCCTCAAAGAGCCTGACGGTGCTGCGCCACGAAACGGCACACGCGGTCTACCGCTTCATCCAGGGAATCGTTGACCACCACGAAATCGTAGCGGTTCTGCTGTTTCATTTCTTCGACGGCATTCTGAAGGCGAAGCCGCAGCTCAGTTTCGTCTTCGGTATGCCGTCCTCTGAGACGCTCTTCAAGGACTTCGATGGACGGCGGCACAACGAAAAGAGTCACGGCTTCGGGCATCTTTTTTTTGACTTGAAGCGCTCCCTGCACGTCGATCTCCAGGAACATGTCCTTGCCTTCGTTCAAGACCTTTTCCACATCGCTTTTCAGAGTCCCGTAACGCTGACAATGCACGTCCGCCCATTCAAGAAAATCTCCCGCCGCAACATGCGCTGCAAAGTCCTCCGGCGTAATGAAATGGTAATCAACGCCGTCCCGTTCTCCCTCGCGCGGAGCACGGGTGGTACAGGAAACGGAATAACTCAATCCGTCAAGCGCCTCAAAAACTCTGGCGCGGATCGTGCCTTTTCCGGCGCCGCTGGGCCCGGAAAGGACAAACAGCGTGCCCTTTCTATTCTTCGTCATCGGCGTTATCCCCTTCTGAAATACGGTTGACGATGGTTTCCGGCTGGATAGCCGAAAGAAGAACGTGATTGCTGTCTGTCACGATAATTGCCCTTGTTTTGCGTCCTTTCGTAGCGTCGATCAGACAACCGGCCGCACGCGCCTCTTCCTTGAGCCTTTTGACGGGTGAAGAAGCGGGTTGGATAATCGCCACGATCCGTTCGGCCACGATCATATTGCCGAAGCCGACATGCACAAGCGTTCGCGCCATGGCCTACTCCACGTTCTGGATCTGCTCGCGGATGCGTTCGAGCAGCGCTTTGCCGTCCACCACAAGCCAGCGAAGCTCCGTGCTGGCCGACTTGGAACCCATTGTGTTGATTTCCCGGTTCATCTCCTGCACCAGAAAATCCAGCTTGCGCCCCACAGGACCGCCGGTTTGCAAAAGCGTGCGGAACTGTGACGCATGACTTGACGAACGAGTCAATTCTTCGGCGATGTCCCACTTATCCGCCAAAATCACAAGTTCCTGGGCAAGGCGCGCGGGATCTGCCTCATAGCCGAGCTGCGCGATCGTTTTCGTGATTTTGGCACGATAGTCTTCAAAAAACTGCGGCGAGATGCTCTGCCACCGGGCGGCGATTTTTTCCAGAAGACTGTCGTACTCTTCGAGATTCCGCATGATATCGCGCTCAAGCGCTTCGCCCTCGACCCCGCGCATTTTGATCAGCCCATCCGTACATTGATCCAGCAGTTCGAACAACACCTGCTGAACTTCGCCGGCAGTCCTGTCCATCAGGGAAGAGGAATCGGTGACGCCAGGCAGACAAAGCAGACTCGTCACCGCAGGCACAGGTCCGCCAAGCTCGCCCTGCAGTTCCTGAATTTCCCGATAATAGTCCCGCAGGACGCCGGCGTTCAGGCGTTCGCGCATCAGCGCCGGCGCCCATCTGATCTCCGCGCGCGCTACGACTTTGCCGCGCGCCAGACAGGCGCGCAGGGCATTTTGGATCAACGGTTCAAAACTCGAAAGCTCTCGGTCGGCACGCACGGCGATTTCCAGATAACGTGAATTAACGCTGGAAAGTTCCACGGCAAGAGTTCCCCATGGAAAATCTTTCCTGACGCGATGAAAACCTGTCATGCTGTAAAGCATTGTTTTTCTCCTTTCCTCAGCTGCGGCGGACGGCAAGCCAATCGAAAACGCTCCATAGACTTTCAACGCCTTCGCCCGTCAGCGCGCTTAAGGCGCATACCGGCAGTCCGTCGCGCCTCAGCTGCGCTTTGATCCGTTCAACCCGAAAGAATCCCGACCGATCGATCTTGTTCAGCACCACAGCCCTTGGGAGCGCGGCCGCGCCGATCTCGTCAAGAGTCTGCTGGATCACGTCGTACGTCGCCGTCAATTCGGGATCGTTGGCGTCAAGCACCACAAGAAGCATATCTGCCTGGCAGGCTTCTTCCAAGGTCGTTCGGAAGGCGGCGATCAGTTCCGGCGGAAGTTCGCGGATAAATCCCACGGTATCGGCCATGAGGATGCTCCTCCTCGACGGCAGACGAATCGAACGGACCGTCGTGTCCAGCGTCGCGAAGAGCTGATCAGCAACGTAAAGTTTCTTATCGCCGCTGAGACGTTTCAGCAGCGTAGTCTTGCCGCTGTTCGTGTATCCTACGAGCGCTACCGTGGGGATGCCGCTGCGGCGGCGCTGCTTCCGCTGTCCTTGGCGGCGCTTTTTCATCTCCTCCAGCTTGCGGGAAGCTTCGACGATGCGGGCCTGCAGCTTGCGGCGATGCCGTTCGAACTCGGTTTCGCCGGGGCCGCGTGTGCCGATTCCGGCTCCGGCGTTCGACATCTGCTTCCCCAATCCGCGAATATGAGGCATCTCGTAACGGCACCGCGCCAGATCCACCTGAAGTTTGGCTTCGGCGGTCGAGGCGCGGCGCTCGAAGATCTTCATGATAACCAGAGCCCGATCCCACACTTCGCAGTCGGTCTTCCGCCGGATGTTGCTCAGCTGGATCGGCGTCAGCAGGTCATTGCAGACGATCAGATCAGCTTCCGAAGCCTGAGTCAGGATTTTCAGCTCGTCCACCTTGCCAGCTCCCAGCAGAAAGGCGGGATCGGGACGGTCTCTTTTCTGCGTCGCCACGGCGACGACTTCTATATGGAGGTTCGCCAGCAGCAGCCGCAGTTCCTCCAGGAGCAATTCCAGATCGTCACGCAGCGGCAGTTCCAAACCGGTGATCACCGCGCGGCGGCCTCCCGCCGCATGATTTTTGAAATCCGGAGGCAGCGACGTTAGCCAATGCTCTCCTTTTCCATACGTTCCAGTTCGTTCTGAAGAGTGGTTCGTATCCGTTCACGCTCCTCTTTCAGCGAACCCCGTTGTTCCTTGGGGCGCGGCATAATAGGTCTGCCAAAATGTGCTGTAATGGAATTGCGCTTGATTTTGGAGGAACCTACAGGCATGGCCTCATAAGTCCCTTCGATATACAGCGGGATCACGGGTGCGTCCACGCTGGTCGCCAGCACCGCGACGCCTCCTTCAAGCGGCTTGAGGCGCCCGTCGAGCGACCGTGCGCCTTCAGGAAAAATCATCAGACTTTCGCCGCTTTTCAGCAGGGAAAGGAATTTTTTCAACGCTAGTGCAGCAGCTTTTTCCGTTGTCCGGCTGACGGATATCACGCCAAGATTGTTCATGAGCCAGGTAAAGAACGGATTGATCTGAAAAAGCTCTTCCTTGCCGAGCGGGCGGAGCCGTCCTGGAAACACGCACCCCACCACGACAGGATCGAGGTTGCTGACGTGATTTGCAGCGACAATCACGGGCCGTTCAGCGGGAATAAGCTCTCTCCCAGTCACCTTCAAACCGTTGTGAATTTTCAAAACGGCAAAGCACAGGTGCTTGGTGAGCCAGTACAGAAACGCCCTAAACATGGCACACCGCCCGTGCAATATCGGCGATCGCATCCGCGACCTGTTCAGCATTCATCGCAGACGAGTCAAGCAGTACGGCGCCGGGAGCCTGTTTCAGCGGCGCAATGCTCCGCTTACCGTCGGCGTCGTCCCGATGGAGAATCTCATCGAGCAGCTTCTGATAATCGACTTTCACGCCGCGGGCTGCCAGCTCGTCATAACGGCGCTGCGCACGTACTTCAGCTTTGGCTGTCAAAAACACCTTAACCGGTGCATACGGGAAAACCACGGTGCCTATATCGCGTCCGTCGGCCACCAGACCGCCTTTGAGAGCCTGGTCTCGCTGAAGCATCAACAGTTTTTCGCGCACCGAGGGCAGAGCCGAATAAAGCGAAGCGATTCTGTCGACCGCCGGCGTGCGGATCAGCGAAGATACGTCTTTGCCGTTGAGAAAAACGGAGGAAGCGCGGATCTCCACCGCTACGTCGAAAAGAGCCTTTCTAAGTTCCGGGCTCTCATGCGCAGGGATCGAAAGGCTGTCGAGATAATAAGCCAACGCCCGATAGAGCGCTCCCGTGTCAAGATAACTAATGCCCAGCCTCGAGGCTACAAGCTTGGCTACCGTGCTTTTGCCGGCGCCTGCGGGGCCGTCGATGGCGATAACTCCCGTCCAGTTCACTGCCGCTTCCTCCTTAATAACATTCGCTCTATACGATGCCGCCGTGCCGAATCATGCGGCGCAGCTGTTCCGCGCTGTACTCACGTGCACAGCCGCTTTTCAAATGTCGCAGTTCCATACGGCCGATTCTGCGGCGGAACAGCACCTGAACTTTTAAGCCGGCGTTCTCAGCAATAAGACGAATCTCGCGCTTGACGCCTTCATTGAGGACAAAGCGCAGCCACCGCCCTTCCGGCTCCCGCTGTAAAAAATCGACGCTGACAGGATGAAGCTTTTTTTTCTCAAAAATCGTTCCTTCCCGAAGCTGCCGCATTTCCCGTTCGTTCGGCATGCGGTCGAGCAGGACCTCGTATTCTTTCGTGATCCCCGCGCGAGGGTGGATCATTTCCTGAGAGAAATCTCCGTCGTTCGTCAGCATCAAAAGCCCTTCGCTCTGCAGATCCAGACGCCCTACCGGGAAGAGCCGGTAATAGTCGTACTCGCGCGGCAGCAGATCGAGAATCACAGGATAATTACGGTCGCTCACCGCGCAGATATATCCGCGCGGCTTATGGAGAACCATATAGATTTTTCTCTCCGGATGGACCTCCACGTCGTCGACCGTAACGATTTCTCCATCGGAGACGTCGTAGCCCGGCGCGGTAACCTGATAGCCCCCGCAAACAACTCGGCCGGCAAAGATGAACTCTTCAACCTTGCGCCTTGATCCGACCCCGCAGAGAGCCAGATATTTATTCAGCCTCATCTCCGACAGCCTCGCTTTCCGTCTGCGGGACCGTTCCCGGCGCCGCAGAATGACTCTCCTCCTCCGGACGGTGCCGCTTCAGCTCCTCGAGCTCGTCGATCGTCGGCAGATCGGAGATGCCTCCCAGCCCGAAAATCTCCAGGAATTTCGTCGTCGTGCGGTATAGAAGGGGCGAACCGGTGCTTTTCCGCCGTCCGGCAATGCGTGCCAAGCCGTAACCAAGCAGCGTGTCGATGACGCGATCACAACGAACGCCGCGGATCGCCTCGATCTCTGCGCGGGTAACCGGCTGGCTGTAAGCGATTACTGCCAGCGTCTCAAGAGAGGCCCGCGTCAGTCTGACACGCTCGCTCTCATCGGCTGCGTGGAATTTGTCCATTGTTTCGCTCAAATCGCTGGCAGTCGTCATAAACCATTTTCCGCCGAGCTCGACGATTTCCAAACCGTGCGAAAGAGCGTAACTTTCGCTCAAACGGGTCAGCACTTTGCGGACCGAGGCTGCCGACTGGCCCGTCGCCAGCGAAATTTCCGTTACGGAAGCGCCGTCGGCCGCAACGAAGAGGATCGCCTCAATCTGCCGGATCAGACGATTTTCAGGCTCTTCTTGCCGTGATAAAGACATCGCCAAACAGCTCCTTCTGCACCAGCGTCACAAAATTCCTCCGCGACAGTTCCAGCAGAGCCAGCAGCGTTACCACCAGTGCGCCGCGTCCTGGCTCTTCCTTCATCAGAGAACGCAGGGACAGTCCCTCCGAAAAGGCGGTCAGACGCTCGAGCACACGTTCCATGCGTTTTTCCACCTGCACTTCATCGGGAATCTGCGCCGGCACTCCGTCGTCGACCCAGTCATCCTCGCCGAGCAGCTCAAGACTCAAACTCCGACGACGGTCAAGCAGTTCGAGCCACTGGAGAGAGAGCGAATAAAGATCGCCGAGATCGAAAAACGGATCAAGCGCTTCTCCCTTGCGAAAACGGCGCCGGTCGGCTTTTTCTTTCAGTTCGATCAGCCGCAAGACCGCTTCGCGGTAAGGACGATAACGTTCCAACAGACTTTCGACATTTTCGGTATCGTCCAGCACGGTTACTTCACCGTCCTCTTTATGGACTTCATAGCGGGGCAGCAAGGACGAAGCCTTCTGACGCACCAGGTGTGCCGCCTGCGCTATGAATTCGGCCACCGAAGCGATCGGCAGCCCGCCATTTTGGGCCAGATAGGCGCCGTATATGGAGATGACCTCCGCAACGCTGATCCGCGCAGCCTCGATCTGCCCCTGATCAATCATGTGGCAGAGCAGATCGAGCGGACCGGAGAACCCCTCTATTTCAAGCTGAAACATGACGTTCGACGCTGCACCAACGCTCCCGACTGCGCTTAGGAGTGATCAGATCAAGGAAATGGACCGGCAGTCCAGTCTTCTGCGCCAACGCTTTCGAAAAATACGACAGCGGCGGATTTTCCATCTCGCCATGGTCGCAAAGCATCACGCTCAAACCGGCATCAACGGCTTCCAGACATTCATGATAACGAAGGTCGGCCGTCGCATAAAGCACGGAATCTATCCGCTCCAGACTCTTCCAAAGATTGCCGCCCGAGCCGCCGCACAAAGCGACGCAATCCACCGCCGCACCTCCGTCATAAAGGCGGTAGCCGGAAAGATTCCACTTCTGCGCAATTTCGCAGGCGACCTCCCCGGGCGAAACGGAACGAACGGAACCGACCGCTCCCATGCCAAAACCGCGCTCTGTCGACGGCGGCTTGAGCGGCCTTACGTCTTCAAGTCCGGCCAGCTGCGCCAGTTTCTCGTTCACGCCGCCGCGGGCGCTGTCGAAATTCGTATGGCAGGCGATGAGGCAGACATCGTTTTTAAACGCAGCTTCAACGGTCTTCGGGTCGAAGCGATCGCAGACCATATTTTCCTGAGGCGCGAACAACAGCGGATGATGAGTGATCAAAAGCTCGCAGCCAAGCTGCGCCGCCTGCTCGACGGCCTCTGCGGAAGGATCCAGCGTCACGGCGATCCTGGCGACACGAGCGTCGTATCTGCCAAGCCGCAGGCCGCAACAATCCCAGCTTTCCGCAAGTTCAAAGGGAGCCAGATCATCAATCAGCGGAATCAGTTCCCGCACTTTCAGCGCGTTCATTCACACCACTCTCTCTTCAGTAAAACCTCATGGGGCGAAGCAAACTCCGCCGCCAGAGAACACATAAAATCAATTTCAGTCTTTTATTAGGGACAATTTTTATAATTATACCACGACGCCTTGCAGAAAGTTTTCATCCTCGTTCCCGTGGGGAAAGTTCAAGTGATTCAATCGATTTAGGCAATTTTGACATTTCTTCAAACACGACCCAGCATAAATGCTTTTTCTCAACAACAAAAATAGGATAAGATCTTCACCGTGATGGAAAAGATCTTATCCGTATCCGTTCTTTTAAGAAAAACGATCACGCCTTGTAATCAATTCCGGCAATTTTATCAAGCTTATAGAGACTGTGCACCGCATCGATGTAGCGGACCGTTCCGCTTTTGGCGCGCATTACAAGGGAACTCGTATAGATCCGTTCGCCTTCATAACGAACTCCCTTCAAAAAGTCGCCGTCCGTGATGCCGGTAGCAGCAAAAAACACGTCGTCGCTGCAAACCAGATCATTGATGCCCAGCACTTTATTGAAGTCCATTCCGGCGTCAAGCGCCTTCTGCCGCTCTTCGTCACTGCGTGCCCAAAGTTTGCCCTGCATGTTGCCCCCCATGGCCTTGATGGCGCAGGCCGTAATGACGGCTTCGGGCGTGCCGCCGATGCCCATAAGCATATCGGCGCCTCGCTCCAGTTTACAGGTCAGCAGCGCTCCGGCGATGTCTCCGTCGCTGATGAGCTTGATACGGGCTCCGGCCGCACGGATCTCCGCAATAAGTTTTTCATGGCGGGGACGGTCCAGCACAACCACCGTGACATCTCCCATGGATTTTCTGCGGGCTTCCGCAACGCGGCGGATATTTTCCGCCACCGGGGCTTCGATGTCAATGACTTCTTTCGCTTCAGGGCCGACAACCAGCTTATTCATGTAGAAAACCGTCTTGGGATTGAACATCGTACCGCGGGGCGCGCCAGCAACGACGCTGATCGCGCCGCTGATGCCGAGCGCTGTCAAACGCGTTCCGTCGATGGGATCCACCGCGATGTCAACTGCGGCGTTCTTGCCGGTGCCAAGGTGTTCGCCGTTGAACAGCATCGGTGCTTCGTCTTTTTCTCCTTCTCCGATCACCACAATGCCGTCCATGTCCACAGTATTGAGCATGTAACGCATCGCGTTGACGGCGGCGCCGTCAGCGGCATTTTTGTCTCCGCGCCCCATCAGGCGTCCGGCCGACATGGCGGCGGCCTCCGTGCCGCGGCAAAACTCAAGCGCTAAATTTCGATCGGGCAGACGCGTGGTGCCAAAAAGACTTTTCACTACCGACCCCTCCCTCAAAGGATATCGCTGGATCTACTCAAAACGAGCAAAAATTTCGTCAACAAAACGGAAGTAATAATCGTTCGTAAAAAGCTGTGCTAGTTCCGTTCGGTCAATTTTTCCCTTGATCAGTTCGTCGCCAGCCAGCAGATCAAGAAAATGGCCTTCGCCGTTCCATGTCTTCATGGCGTTGCGCTGTACTGCCAGATATGCGTCTTCGCGGCGCATGTGGTACTTTTCCACCAGCTGCAGAAGAACTCTTTGACTGTACACAAGGCCGCCGGTCAGCTCGAGATTCTCCTGCAGGCGCTGCGGCGAAACTTCAAGACCGCGGACGACACGCCCAAGCGTTTTCAGCATGTAGTGAGCCAGATGAAAAGCGTCGGGCCAGATGAGCCGTTCGGTGCTGGAGTGGCTGATGTCGCGCTCGTGCCAGAGGGCGACGTTTTCCTGCGCCACGATCGTAAAGGAGCGCAGCATGCGCGCCATGCCGCAGATTTTTTCGCACTGAATGGGATTGCGCTTGTGAGGCATTGCCGACGAACCTTTTTGTTTCTTGCCGAACGGCTCGAGCGCCTCGCGCACTTCCGTGCGCTGCAGATGACGGATCTCGGTAGCGATCCGCTCCATCGCAGCGCCGAGGCTGGCCAGAGCGAACATGACAACGGCATGCCGGTCCCTCTGAATGATCTGCGTTGAGACGAGATCCGGCTTCAGCCCCAGCTCAGCGCATACGGAAGCTTCGATATGAGGAGGACAATGGGCATAGGTACCGACGGCGCCGGAAATCTTTCCGTAGGAGATTTCCTCTTTGGCATTTTCCAGACGCTTACGATCCCGCAGCAGTTCCGAATACCAATTCAGTATTTTCAGGCCGAAAGTGATCGGCTCGGCGTGAACGCCGTGGCTGCGCCCAACAGAAGGCAAGTATTTATACTTTTTCGCCTGTTCGATCACGTCCTTCATGAAAACGTCAAGCTCGCGCATCACGACGTCCAGTGACTGCCGCAGGCGAAGGGCGCTCGCCGTGTCTTCCACATCGCTGCTGGTCAGGCCGAGATGGATGTAACGGCCTTCCGGCCCCACATGGTCGGCCATGTTCGTGTCAAAGGCGATCATGTCATGCTGAACCTCGGCCTCGATCTTCAGGATCTCATCGGCGTCAAAGCCGCTGCGCTCGTCGATTATCTTCATCGCCTCAGCCGGGATGACGCCGTCTTTCGCCCATGCGTGGCAGACCGCCAGTTCGACAACTTCCCAGCTTCGATACTGATTCTCGAGAGACCAGATTTCCTTCATTTCTTTCGTCTCATACCGTGGGATCATTCTATGCGAGCCTCCAATGAGTTAATTTTCCAAATCAGCTTCTCCAAAAAGAGCTTCCACAAATTCTTCAGCGTCGAAGAGTTTCAAGTCTTCCGGCGCTTCGCCAAGACCAATGTAACGGATGGGCAAGCGAAGCTTGTCGGCGATCGAGATAACAATTCCGCCTTTCGCGGTGTTGTCGTATTTGGCAAGGATGACGCCGGTCAGGCGTGCAGCCTCGCTGAAAACTTCCGCCTGTCGGAAAGCGTTCTGACCGATGACCGAATCGAGCACAAGAATGCTTTCGATATGTTCTTTTCCGACTTCGCGCTCAATCACCCGATAGATTTTTTCCAGCTCTTCCATGAGGTTGTGCTTGGACTGAAGCCTTCCTGCGGTATCCACGATCAAAACGTCTGCCTTGGAAGATCGTGCCGCCGTGATCGCGTCGAACACGACCGCAGCCGAATCGCTGCCCTGCTTCTGCGCGATCACACGGATCCCGCTTTTTTCGCCCCAGACCTGCAGCTGCTCTATCGCTGCGGCCCGAAAGGTGTCCGCGGCGGCGACGATGACTTTCCTGCCCGATTCTTTATAAAGCCACGCCAATTTCCCTGTCGTGGTTGTTTTTCCGCTGCCGTTCACCCCGACCATCAAAATCACCGAGAGACCGTTTTCGCCGCTTTGCAGAGGCGCGCCCATACGGGGAACTTCGTCGAGACGTTTGATCAGTTCGCTTTTGAAATGTCGGAGCAACTCCTTTCCCTCGCAGCGGCATCGTGCGTAATATGCCCGCATTTCGTCAAGGAGAGTTTCCGTCGTCTCCAGCCCCACATCGCCCGCGATCAGCACATCTTCAAGGTCCATCCAAAAGTCCTCATCGATCGCGCCGCCGAAGAGCCGCATGATGCTGGCGCTCCAGCGATGGCGAACACCGCTGAGTTTCTCTTTTAATTTACCGAAAAAAGACATGGGCTAAAGTTTTTCCTCCTCAGGATCTGCCCGCAAAGGTGACTCAGAGACAGATCTTTTTCTGCTGTCAGGGCGATGGGCTCCGCGACTCGGAGAATGGCGCCCCCACGCTCCCGAGCGGCGCGGCTCTGCCGGGGATTCAGCCCCCGCGCTCCCACGGGGCTTAGGCTGCGGCACATCAGTTCTTAGCTCATCTCTGCGCCTCTGCTCTTTAGAGCCGGATGATTTTTGAGAAAACTTTGCCTTGCCCCCTTGGGAAATATGTTTCTGTCCCGCTTTCTTCTGCTCTAAAACAGTTTTCTCTTTGTCGCTCCTGAGCTCTGCCTTGCCTGCGGGCGCAAAAACGCGGGGACCCTTTCTGCGATGCCGGCGGCGCGCTTCTGTACACTCCGCAGAGCCCTTGCCGCTCCCTGCTGTTACGTCTGAAACGTTTATCGCCGTTTCCTGTGTTGCATCACAGCTGTCCAGGATTCTTTTTGGTCTGCTGTACTGACGGCAGCCGCCGCATCTGGAGCAGCCGCACGTCTCACCAACAGTTGGAGAACTTCCTTCAAGGATCGTCAGCGGCTGCCCTCTCTCGTCAAGGCCGTGTTCTTCGTTGCTCCACGTTTTGCCGGAAAGCAGAGTTTCCTTGAACTCCTGATACATCGTCACAGGAATGCTGACGTTTCCCTCAGGACCATGAATGCTGCAGGTCTGCGTCGCCAAGTCGACGCCCGCCAGAATCCACGTTCCCTGCTCCGTTTTAATTTTAGCTCCGTGGGACGGCAGTCCCTTCCACAATTCATGATACGTGTTCTGTTCAAAGCTCATACAGCACATAAGCCGGCCGCACAGCCCGGAGATTTTCGTCGGATTGAGAGCCAGATTTTGCTCCTTGACCATTTTGATGCCGATCGGCATAAAACGATGAAGCCAGTAGCTGCAGCAACAAATACGCCCACAGGAACCGATGCCCTTGACAACCTTGGACTCGTCTCTGACCCCGATTTGCCGCAGCTCGATGCGCGTACGGAATTCGCGGGCCAAATCCCGAACGTAGGCGCGAAAATCGACGCGCTGCTCGGAAGTGAAATACAGGAACAGTTTTTTGCGGTCGTTCATGTATTCCACGTCGACCAGTTTCATGTCAAGATCATGGCGGCTCAACACCTGTCTGGCGGCGACAAGAACGCGCTCTTCCTCGTCGCGGTTGTCTTTTTCTCTCTCCAGATCTTCTGCTTCGGCCTTGTGCAGGAAAGTCACGTTTTGAAGCCCGGAATCGCTGCCCGACTGTCCTTCCTGACGATTGTCTATGGCCCGGTAAAGGGCTTCCTGGCGTTCCGTAATCTCCCCGGCGACAACAGCGATCTCCATCCCTCGCGAACTCTCTACGAGCAGATGCTCTCCTTTTTCAAAACGAATGCTGTTTTCGGCAACGGCCAGACCCAGGTAACGCGGCTTGCCGAAAATCGTCAAATACATGCTCAAAGGGATACTCCTCTCTCAAAAGAAGAAACAACAAGTCTGTCCACATCGCTGCGGACAAGTGAGTGGCGAGGGCCGTCTCGGCAAGCTGGCGCAGCACACCGGCGCGCTCCAGTTCTCCGTTTTTGCAGAGCCACGACGCATAGCCATGAGCCATGGCATACCATTTCTGTCCGTCGTTCTTTTCGTTTTCTTTCAGCCAGCGCAGCCATTCGGACTGAGAGCCGGGAGGCACCAAAGGTTCGATTTTTTCTTCCACGGAGAATGATAACATCCATAGACGACTTCGCAAAGTAGAAAGGATATTGCTGCGATCCATCATATACAGAAGATGTCCTTTGGGAGGCGGTTCTTCAGTGATCTTGAGCAGACTGTTCACGGCCCCCGGGCTCATCTTTTCGGGAGCGTAAAACACCAGAAGCCGTATTGGTGCAACGACAGGCGAAAGCGGCAGGTCGGCGCTTTTCGCACGGCATTCGTCGATGGGCGCGGGCACATCCGGTTCTCCGGCCACCAGCAGGTCGGGATGTTCCATGTCAACCCAGGCCCGGCACGACGGGCACTGGCCGCAGGCAGAGCCCGATTCACACAGGATGCGGCGAGCCAGTGAGAGCATGACTTCCTGCTGCCAGGGCAAATGAATCTCGATGCCGATTGAAGCGGGAATCGAGCCCCGAGCGATGAACTCCAGCAAATCACGCCAATGAACGTCGTTTTGCAAAAAAGCTTCGCTCTGCCCCATCAGATGCAGCGCCTTTTCAATTCGGAGAAAATTGCTTCTTCGATCTCATCCTCGCCTGCCCGTGCGTCGACCCTGAAAAATCTTGAACTGTTTCTTTCAGCCAGTTCTTTGAAGCCGCGGGCGACGGCCTGATGAAATTTTAAGTCCTCGCTTTCGATTCTGTCGCTTTCACTGCGTCCGACCATCCTTTTTCTCGCTTCTTCCACCGGAAGATCGAGCCAAACTGTCAGGTCCGGCTCCGGAATCCTGCACCACTTGAGCAAACTCTCCAGCATATCTTCATTCAGTCCGCGTCCCCAGCACTGGTAGGCTCGTGTGGAGTCGTTATAGCGGTCGCAGACGACATATCCTCCTTGCTCCAGAGCAGGCTGAATGACCTGCCTGACATGTTCGCACCGGTCGGCCACAAAAAGCATGATCTCGGTCATCGGGTGTCGGAGCCGCCCGTTCAGCAGGAGGGTGCGCAGAATATCCCCGTGGGGCCAGCCTCCCGGTTCATGAGTTTCCGTCACTTTTTTGCCCTCGCGCCTCAGGCGCGCCGCAAGACGCCTGGCCTGCGTCGACTTGCCGGAGCCGTCGACCCCTTCTATTGTAATAAACATTTATGCATCTCTCCACCAGCATAAAATTTTTTACTGGAATATGTGCGCTCCTAAAGTTATACTATAATAAGCAACGAAGATTTTACAATCCATTAGGAGGCGATCTACTGTGAAGCAGCTCATCAAAGAACTTGAAGAAAAATACCGTGAAAGTTACATGACGTTTTACCGCCACATTCACGCTCATCCGGAACTCAGCTACCACGAAGAGAAGACTGCGGCTTTCGTGTACGACACGTTGAAGAAACTGCCGCTGGACGAAATTCTTCCGAACGTCGGCGGGCATGGTGTTGTCGCGCTCTTAAGAGGCGGACGCCCGGGGCCGTGCATCGCGCTCCGCGCCGACATGGACGCGCTGAGTATTCAAGAGAACACAGGCTGTTCTTTCGCCTCACAGACTCCTGGAGTGATGCACGCCTGCGGGCATGATGCCCATACCGCGCTCCTGTTGGGGGCCGTCCACGTGCTCTGCGAGATGAAATCGCAGATCGCCGGTTCGCTGAAGTTCATCTTCCAGCCCTCGGAGGAGATGACTCCGACGGGCGGCGCACCTGGGATGATCCGCGACGGAGTGCTTGAAAATCCTCACGTCGACGCGATCATTGGCCTTCACGTCTGGCCGACGCTGGCAACGGGGACGATCGGACTGCAGGCGGGCGCGGTGTCCGCTTCTTCCGATCACCTTCGCGCCACAATCCGCGGCGTCGCCAGCCACGGATCGATGCCCGACCGAGGCGTCGACGCCATCGTGGCAGCCTCCGCTGTTGTCATGGCACTCCAGCCTATTATTTCACGAAACCTGTGTCCCCGCAATACCGCGGTAATCACCATCGGCACCATCAAGGGCGGCGACCGCTACAACATCGTTCCCGACCGCGTCGACCTCGACGGCACGGTGCGCAGCTTCGACGAGGAGGACCACAAGAAACTGCCGCAGTGGATCAATCGGGCGATCGCCAACACTGCCGCCGCGTATGGCTGTACAGCCGAGATTGATTATCAGACGGGATTCCCGGCGACAATGAACCATGAACGTCTCGTAAGCATCGGCCGGGAAGTGATACGCGACGTGCTGGGAGAAAAGGGAGTGCTGCCCGATCTTCCCGTGCCGCCGACCGGCGAGGATTTTTCGTTCTATACGCTGAAGATCCCAGCCGCCTTCGCCTGGCTGGGCTGCCGTCCGGACGGCGTCAAGCCCGAGGACATGCCGGCGCTCCACAACGATCATTTCCTTCCCGATCCCGCCTGCTTCCCCTATGGAATCCAGTACCTCGTCTCAATGGCGCTGAAACTTCTCGACTCCGACCTGGAAGGACTTAAAAAATGACACGCACGATAACCGAAAACAACCGCATTCAGACAATGATCGAACGCCGCCGCGATTTTCACCGCTATCCCGAAACCGGCTGGACGGAGTTCCGCACCACGGCCAAAGTCGCCGAAATCATGGATCGGCTTGGCTATACCTTGAAATTCGGAGGGGACTTTATCAAGCCCGAGACGGTCATGGGACGGGTATTGGACGTCGAAGCGCAGATGCGCCGCGCTGTCGAACAAGGCGGCGATCCCGAATGGGTGAAAAAAACAAGCGGCACCACGGGACTTTGCGCCGAGCTGAACACTGGACGCGAAGGCCCCGTCGTCGCGATGCGCTTCGATATTGACTGCGTGGATACAGACGAAGCCGCGGACGAAGGGCACCTTCCCGCCAGAGAAGGATTCCGCTCCGTCAACAAGGGCTGGATGCACGCCTGCGGCCACGACGGACACACCGCGATCGGCCTGGCTGTAGCCGAATACGTCGCCGAACAGAAGGATTCCTTTAAAGGCAAAATCCGTTTCCTCTTTCAGCCGGCGGAAGAGGGCGTGCGCGGAGGCTACGCGATGACGCAGGCCGGCCTGCTGGACGACGTGGACTGGTTCATCGCGCTCCATCTCGGCCTCGGAGTGCCGACAGGGACTGTGTACGGCGGCACCTATGGCTTCCTCTGCACTACGAAAATTGATGCCGATTTCACCGGCAAGGGAGCTCACGCCGGCGGCGAACCCAATCAGGGGAAAAACGCGCTGCTGGCGGCCGCCTCGGCCGCGCTGAACCTCCATGCCATCGCCCCGCATCACGACGGCCCGACGCGAATCAATGTCGGCGTGCTCCACGCAGGCGAAGGACGCAACGTCGTGCCCCCCAAGGCATCCATGAAGATCGAGACGCGGGGGGCGACCGACGCCATCCTCCATTACGTGTACGACCGTGCCGTTCAGGTTATTCAGGGGGCAGCCGCCATGTACGACTGCAAGGTGGAGATCTCCAAACGCGGCGAAGCGAACACCGCTGACAGCGATCAGGAGATCGTCGACGTCATCTGCGACGCAGCCCGCGAGGTCCAGGGCGTCACGAAAGTCTTGCCCAAACAGCTGATGTCGGGAAGCGACGACGCCTGCTGGATGATGAAGCGCGTGCAGGACCGCGGCGGCAAAGCCACGTATGTTGGACTGGGCGCAACTATCGCCGCAGGGCACCACAACAATCATTTCGATTTCGACGAAGCGTGTCTGCCCATCGGCTGCGACGTTCTCTGCGGCACCCTCAGACGTCTCTCCGGAAAATAGCGAACGCAAAACGACAGAAAGCGGGGAAATTCGCTTCGCTGTAAGCACCCCGCTTTCGTCATAACCATGCTATTGCTCCGCCGCCAGCTGACGAACGATTCCTTCGTCGGCCGGACAGAAGTCAAAATTCAGCAACTGTGCCGGAGCAACCCAGCGCATCTCCCGATGCACGTTCATTGTTGCCGTTCCGCTCTGAATCCGAGCCCTAAAGAAATTGAAATGGATCGTCCCGTCCGGATAAGAATAGTTCAGATCTGCATAGAGCTTATCCAGCTTGAGACAGACACCCAGTTCTTCGCGGCATTCGCGGATCAGACATTCTTCCATGGATTCCCCGGGCTCGCGCTTGCCGCCCGGAAACTCCCAGCGATTAGCGCAGTTTCCGCCGCTCTGCCGCTGGCAGATCAGAATCTTCCCTGTATCATCACAGATAATGGCAGCCGCCACATCGACCATGACATCATTCCTCGCTTTCTCACGGGGTTTTCCCGTCGCTGTTTTCATTGTAACAGTCCGACCGGATTGTACAAGGCCACCCTGCCGCTTTATGTGCGGTCGAGTTCGCCGTTCGCGTCTTTCGTTGAAGAAGTGCTATAATGAGATAATGTTCATATGGAGCAGACTTTTGTTTCCTCCTGCCAATCTTCTGCATTTCCTGAAAGGAGTTCCACCATGTCTCTTTGTCCCTGCGGTTCAAACCGAGAATTGGAAGAATGCTGCCGTCCTATTATCAAAGGCCTCCGTCGCGCCCAAACTGCCGTAGAATTGATGAAGGCACGTTATGTGGCCTACACGACCGGTGACGTCGACTTTATTATTTCCAGTCATGATCCGGAAACACGGGAAAACATCAGCAAAGAAGCAACCGAAGAATGGTCCCGTTCGGCACATTGGCTCGGTATTGAGATCCTCAGCACGATCGGCGGTGGTCCGGACGATGACGACGGCGTTGTCGAATTCGTAGCCAGCTTCGAACTTGAAGGCAAAAAAATAAACCACCACGAGAAATCGTATTTCAAAAAGATCAGCGGGAACTGGTTCTTTGTGGACGGTCAAGTTGTTCCCGAGACGTACGTCCGTCCAGCCCCGAAAGTAGGACGAAACGACCCTTGTCCCTGCGGGAGTGGGAAAAAATATAAGTTTTGCTGCGGCAAAAACCGTTAGGGCTTTCTATGGCTTCTCAAATCGGCTTCGACAACGAAAAATACCTGAAAGAGCAAACCGCGGCCATCGCGGAACGGGTCAAGCAAAACGGACAGAAGCTTTACCTTGAGTTCGGCGGCAAACTTATTTTCGACTACCATGCGATGCGCTGCCTTCCCGGTTTCGATCCAAACGTGAAGATGCGCCTGCTGGAAAGTTTTCGCAACGAGGCGGAAGTCATCATCTGCCTCTATTCTGGAGACGTCGAGCGTAAGAAAATTCGTGCCGATTTCGGCACTACGTACGATTCCGAAGTCCTCCGCCTGATCGACGAGTTCACGCAGCGCGGCCTGCGCGTGGCTGGCGTGGTAATCACCCGCTTCGAAGGACAGCCGACCGTCCAGAACTTCCGCCGTCTTTTGGAGAATCGCGGCATCGCCGTTTATACGCACTATGCCACCAAAGGTTACCCCACCGACGTGGACACTATCGTCAGTGAAGACGGATACGGACGCAATGATTACATCCCCACCACAAAACCGATCGTCGTCGTCACCGCGCCAGGCCCCGGCAGCGGTAAATTGGCAACGTGCCTTTCGCAGATCTATCACGACCACAAACGGGGGATTCATTCGGGCTATGCGAAATACGAGAGCTTCCCCGTCTGGAACCTGCCGCTTAAGCACCCGCTGAATCTCGCCTATGAGGCGGCGACCGCGGATCTCGGCGACGTCAATCTGATCGACCATTTTCATCTCGAAGCTTACGACCGAAAGACCGTGAATTACAATCGCGATCTGGAAGCTTTCCCCATTCTGCAGCGGATCCTTTGCCGCATCACTGGCGGTGACGCCGGTTACAAATCCCCCACGGATATGGGCGTCAACCGAATTGCCTGGGGAATCGTCGACGACAGCGTCGTGCGCGAAGCTTCCTGTCAGGAGATCATTCGCCGTTATTTCCGCACTTCTTGTGAGGTCGCGCTCGGTCAGGCAGACAAAAACTGCCTGCAGCGCATTAGCCTGATCATGAAAGAGCTGGATCTTCTGCCCGAATACCGCCGGGTGGTGATCCCGGCGCGGGAGGCAGTCAAAGAAGGCCAAGTGCGCGGCAAAGGCGACGGCGGCATCTTCACCGGCGCGGCCATCGAACTGGCCGACGGCACGATCGTGACAGGAAAGAATTCCCCCCTGCTCCACTCCTCTTCCAGCGCCGTGCTGAACGCAACCAAGATTCTCGCTCACATTCCCGACGATATCGACTTGCTGCCGCACAATATTCTGCAGTCCCTCTCGTACTTCAAAAAAGAGATTTTCGGCGAGAACAAGCTGGCCCTTGATCTCGAGGAAACCTTGCTCGCTCTCAGCATCAGCGCCACTTCCAATCCCGCCGCCGCCGCCGCGGTGGAGCAGCTGCGCCATCTGAGGAACCGGGAATGCCACCTTTCGCACATCCCGACGCCGGGTGATGAGAGCGGTTTCCGCAGGCTGGGCATGAATCTTACAAGTGATCCGTCTTTCTCGAGCAAAAGTCTTTTCGACGAATAAAAGCCGACGGCGCGCCGCCGGCTTTTCTTTATGCTAAAATTGACTGAAACTGAGCAGGATCTTTCGAGTCTCGGGAGGTGATCCTTTTGGCTTTCATGACAAGAAAACCCTTTGCCGCGGCCGGCGCGCTTTTTCTCATCTGTTCTTCGCTCTCAGCGGCATTCGCCGTCTCAGACCACAGCGTCACGGCTGCAACAACTCCGTGTGTTCCGGCGGCGGCTGATCAGAACCATCAACAATCTCCATCGAAGCCTGTGCAGCTTCCTCACTTTAAGGGCGTCGGCAACGCCCACGGCAAAGTCGATACGAGATCTCTGTGCGAAGAGAAGCCCCTCAAATTTCCTGAGGACAAGGAGCGGCAGAGCGGAATCAAGTTTTCCCCTGAAATTCAAAAATTTATTGATCGCGCCGGCAAGAAGATAAAGGACTTTGATGAAGCAACATTGAATGCCGTGCAGGCACCGCTTGGTCTTTTGGGAGTCGAAGCTGAAAGCGCGAAAATCCGCCCCTCTCACGGCGGCGTCGGTCTGGGAATTTCGATAAAACTGGATAAAAAAAGAAAGAACGCTGAGAACAAAAGCGAAGCCGCACCGGAGCGTCATGAGAAAAACGAACTTTACGAACTCCTCGCGCCCCAAAACAGCGGCACTCGTTCTCCGTCCGGCTTTTAGAAAGGAAAGTATGCACATGTTCACTTCTATGATAGCGCCATTGATCCTTTGTCTCTGTGCCCTGGCATTTTTCTGGCTGGGTTTTTCCTTTCGGCGTGCCGGCCGTCCGGGAAAAGCTGCGTTCGACTTCGTCTGCGGTTTCTCACTGCTTATCGTGCTCTACTACATTATGACCGAACTCCGCTGAACCAAGCGACAGAGGATGCAGAGCGCAATCTGCGTTCCTCTTTAAGATTCTTTTGATTTTTGCCGGGAGCCCAACTTGTACTTTAGAGGGATCTGCTGTATTATTTCTCTTTTGAGAGACATCTTTCAACGGCAGCAATCCGGCAAAGTAAGGAGCATTCTTATGTATTCAGTAGACAAAATTCGGAATCTCGCGATCGTAGCTCATATTGACCACGGCAAGACCACGCTGATCGACTCCATTTTCCGCGGCGCCCACACATTTCGTGAAAACGCTCAGATCGCGGAGCGCGTTATGGACAGCGGCGAACTCGAACGCGAGCGCGGCATCACGATTACGTCCAAACACTGCACCGTCGAATGGAACGGTTATCTGATCAACATTATCGACACTCCTGGGCACGCTGATTTTTCCGGCGAGGTGGAGCGCGTTCTTTCGATGGTCGACAGCGTTCTCCTTCTGGTCGACGCCAATGAAGGCCCCATGCCTCAGACACGTTACGTCCTTTCACGTGCGCTGGCTATGGGGCTGAAACCAATCGTCATTATCAACAAAGTGGATCGCCCTGCGGCGACGCCCTACCAAGCGCTTGAGAAAACTTTCGACCTGTTTATTGAACTCGGCGCTACGGACGAGCAGGCCGATTTTCCCGTGCTTTACGGTTCGGGGCTGGCCGGCTGGTTGGTGCGCGACCTCGAGAAAGACGCCCATGAAGGGATGGACGCCTTGTTCCAGACTATCGTCGACAGGGTTCCGCCGCCTCCCGCCACCGCCGACAAACCATTTCTCATGCAGGTCAGCACGCTGGCGTGGAACGATTATGTCGGACAGATCGCCTGCGGCCGTGTCGTCGCGGGGACGCTGCACAAGAACGGCACGTTCGTTCACAGCCGCACCAAATGGATCGACGAAAACGACCGCAAAAAAGGATGGGAGACAGTTTCATCCAACCATGAGAAAGCCGTGCATCTCTGGGTCACGCGCGGTCTTGAACGCATAGAGGTCGACGAAGTCTTCGCCGGCGACATTGTCTGGCTTTCCGGTCCCAAGTCGATCAGCATCGGCGATACGATGGCATCCGAAGCGCTGAACGGAGAGACGCTCCACCCGCTCGACATCGAAGAGCCTACGGTTTCCATGTTCTTCCTCGTCAACAACAGTCCTTTTGCCGGACGCGACGGAACGCCGCTGACGCTGCGGCAGCTCAAAGCCCGGCTTGAGCGTGAGTGCCAGACGAACGTCGCCCTGAGAGTAGAAGATCTGGGGCGTCCCGACGGCCTGAAAGTCTCTGGACGCGGCGAGCTGCAGATGGCCATTCTTGTGGAGCAGATGGTCCGTGAAGGCTCGGAACTCTGCGTTTCCCGCCCCGAAGTCATCACCAAGACCGACGAGTCGGGACATCTTCTTGAGCCGGTCGAACAACTGATCGTCGACGTTCCCGAAGCATATCAGGGAGTGGTCATCGAGAAGCTGGCAGGTCGTAAAGCTGAAATGCTCAGCATGAACAATCTTTCCACGGGCATCGTCCGCATGGAATTCGACATTCCCACCCGCGGGCTGCTGGGGTACCGCAACACGTTCCTCACGGACACGCGCGGTCTCGGCATCATGTCTTCGCGTTTCCGCGGCTACGATCTGTGGCGCGGCGAAGTCGTCAGCCGCAATCGAGGCTCAATGGTCAGCATGGACACGGGGACCGCGACGAGCTATCAGCTGGAGAACCTTCAGGAACGCGGCGTGCTCTTCATCAGTCCCGGCACGGAGGTCTACGCCGGTGAAGTGATCGGCGAGCATTCCCGCCCGAACGACATTCCCTGCAATCCCACCAAAAGAAAAGCTCAAACGAACTACCGCTCGTCAACCAAAGAAATGGGAATCCACCTTGACGTTCCCCGAACGGTCGTGCTTGACCGGGCTCTCGAATGGATCGCTGACGACGAACTCGTGGAAGCTACGCCCAAGGAAGTGAGGATCCGCAAAGCTATTCTCGACATGACCGAACGCAAGAAGGCCGAAAAAATCAAAAACGAAGCCTAATGTCTCGCAAAGGAGCGATTCACGTGAACAGCAAAGTCACAGTATGGGGAAACGGCACATGGGGAACGGCGCTGGCGCAGAGCCTTGCCCGCAGCGGTCATGAGGTATGCCTCTGGTGTTTTGTTGAAGAAGAGGCGCGCGCTATCAACGCAAACGGCTACAATCCGTCTTATCTCCAGGATTTCCAGCTTTCTCCGCTGATTCATGCCGAGCACTCGCTGCAGGAAGCAGCAGAGTTCTCGAATTACTGGCTTTTTGTCACCCCCACGCAGTTCCTGCGCACGACGCTGGAAAAGCTCGTTCCTTTTTATACGCCAAAAGTTGAAATTGCCAACGCCGCCAAAGGCGTTGAAATACGTTCGTTAAAGCTCATAAGCCAGTTGATGGAAGAGTTTTTCCCGGGAGCGTCCTACACAGCCATTTCAGGCCCCAGCCACGCGGAAGAGGTGATTCGCAACCTGCCGATGGCGCTCGTTTCCGCTTCGCTGAATCAGGAATCCGCAGCGCTTTGGCAAAAACTCCTCAACAGAGAGACGTTCCGCGTCTATACGAATCCGGACGTAACGGGAGTGGAAGTCGGCGGCGCCGTTAAAAATGTCGTCGCCATCGCTTCGGGGCTCCTTCACAGTATGGAGATGGGCGACAACGCCACGGCGGCGATGGTCACGCGCGGACTTTCGGAGATTACCCGTTTGGGAGTCGCGCTGGGCGGCTGTCCTCAGACCTTTTCCGGCCTCGCCGGCATAGGCGATCTGATGGTCACCGCTTACAGCCGCCACTCGCGCAACTTCCGTCTGGGCGAGATGATCGGCCGCGGAATGACGCTGGACGAGGCCGCAGCCGCGCTTGGGCAGGTAGCCGAAGGCGCTTATACCGTGAAGGCCGTCAAGCAGCTTTCGGAAAAATTCTCCGTCGAAATGCCGATCTCTTCCGCAGTCCATGAGATACTTTACGGGCACCTTGATCTTAAAGATGCCTTGCAGAGTTTGATGACTCGCGATCCAAAGCCAGAATATCCGCTTTTTTAGCTTCACTCCATTTGACACAAAAACTAACGCTTGCGCATACCAAAGACTTATTGTAAACTTTGGTCAATGGCAAAAAGCGAAGGAGGTGCAACAGAATGGCTGCAAAGGTTAATGTTGACGTCTGCGTCGGCTGCGGCGCGTGCGAAGGCGCTTGCCCCGTTGAGGCAATCACTCTTGAGGACGGCAAGTCCAAAATCGCGGAGGACAAGTGCGTTGACTGCGGTTCCTGTGTCAGCGCTTGCCCCGTTGAAGCAATCTCCCTGTAAGAAATATCGGGCCGTTCTCCTGCGAACGGCCTTATTTTTTTGCAAAAGAAGACCACCGGCGCTGCCAGTGGTCTTCTTTTGCAATCAGAGGAGTCTCTCTCCCCTTCCGCTTCTGCAGGGAGGAAAAAGAAACTCCGCAAAGAGCATCTATTTTTTACCCTTCTGTTTGACAAAAAGGGAGAGCGGCTTGTTCAAGAAAGCTAATTTTAAGGATCCAGTTGCTGTATCCTCGGCAGGCTGGATCGGCACGGAGCTTTCCTCCGCTTCAAAGAAGGCATGTCCCTTTTCTGCCCCCGCAGGCACAAAAAGGCTCAGATTGACGTTGAATTTCCTTCCCAAGTCCCCCGCCAGCAAAAACAGCAGCCACGTTCCCGCATAAAGAAGGACCATCGAGGAGTCCACAAGGACCGCCATGAGACAAAGAATGCCCAGCAGCACGCGCAGTGCCAGAGGATTGACTTTTTTCCCCTTTAATTTCGCCAGGCCCAGCACCGCCAGGATTCCCAGCGCCAGACACTCGAACAAGCGTTTGATCATCGATCTCACCTCATTAGAATTTTTCTCAAACGGCACATAAAAACGTCTTCGTTCCGACCATAGAAATTATACCAGCATTCAACCCCAAAGAACAACTTTTCCGCATGAGCTTCTCCAGATCACAGGCCGGCCCTGCAAAATTTTGCGGGGCCGGCCTGCCTTCTGCGTCAACGCCGCAGAGCGTCGACACGATCAAGTTTTTCCCAGTTAGGAAGAGGGGCAAGATCGATGCGCCCCATGTGCCCGTAGGCAGCCAGACGGCGATATTGCGGCTTGCGCAGTTCCAGGTCGCGGATGATCGCCGCAGGACGAAAATCGAAGTTGGCGCGCACCAGCTCGGTCAGTTCTTCCTCGTTGAGTTTAGAAGTTCCGAAAGTCTCCACGTGCACCGAAACGGGACGAGCCACGCCGATGGCGTAAGCCACCTGGATCTGACAACGTCTTGCCAGCCCGGCTGCAACAAGGTTCTTAGCAGCGTAGCGGGCCATGTACGCGCCCGAACGGTCCACTTTTGTCGGATCTTTACCGGAGAAAGCTCCGCCGCCGTGAGGCACCATGCCGCCGTACGTGTCAACGATGATCTTACGTCCCGTCAGCCCCGTGTCAGCCATCGGGCCGCCGAGGACAAAACGTCCCGTGGGATTTACGAGGATGCAGGGATCCTTCATCAAATCTTTAGGCATAACCGGTTCGATGACGTTCCGGATGATCAGGTCGTGCAGCTCTTCCAGCGAAACCATGGGACTGTGCTGCGACGACACCACAATCGTATCAGCCGCGGCGGCGACGCCGTCGCGGTACTCCAGCGTGACCTGGGTTTTGCCGTCGGGACGCAGGCAATTCAGCGTGCCGTCCTTGCGCACGGCAGTGAGGCGGCGGGCCAGGCGCTGAGCCAGCGCAAACGGCATAGGAAGAAATTCCGGCGTCTCGTCAGTCGCGTAACCGATCATCATGCCTTGATCGCCGGCGCCGATGCGATCAATCTGGTCATCGTCCATCTCAGACTCGCGGATTTCCATAGCTCTGTCAACACCCATAGCAATGTCGCCGGACTGCTCGTCAATCTGAGTGAACACGGCGCAGGTCTCGCCGTCAAAACCGAATTTGGCACGGTTATACCCGACATCAAGCACCGCTTTGCGGGCAATGCCGGGAATGTCTACATATGCCTTCGTGGTAATCTCGCCGGCAACGATGATCGCTCCTGTGGCAACAAGCGTTTCGCAGGCCACTCGGCTCATCGGATCCTGTTCGAGGATCGCGTCGAGCACTCCATCGGAAATCTGGTCGGCCAGCTTGTCAGGATGCCCTTCGGTAACCGATTCCGAAGAGATAAGGATTTTTTCCATCATTGCAGTACCTCCATAAAGTGAAATCGCCGTTCTCACGGAAGAAAAAAGAGCCTCTCCGCGAGGAGAGACTCAAAAAACAGCCGAGTATGCTCCTCTCATCATCCGACCCAAAGCGCTCTCGCTCCGGTCTCTGGTTTTAGCACCACACTCCCTGTACGGGCAGGTTGCCGGGCATCATCGGGCCAGTCCCTCAGCCGCTCTCGATAAGAGTTTTACCGGCTTATTATACACAGCTCCATAAAGTTGTCAACCGAATAAACGCATACAAAGGGAGCCCGCGCCTCCCCGCAAGCTCCCTCTCTTAGTTCCCGACGACGCAGGGCAGCACGCCCCCCGAAAACGTTAAAAACTATTTGCAGACCATCTGCACAGCGCCGCGAAGAATCTCGATGCGGCTGCCGCCCGTTTCGATGGCCAGTGTTTCCTGGGCAGCTTCAATCACCGTTCCCTTGACGCCGCCAATGGTTACAACGCAGTCGCCGGCTTTCACGCGCCGCTGCATCTCATCGTACGCACGTTTCCGTTTCTTTCCCGGAATCAGAATGAAGACGTAATAGAAAAGGACCAGGACGGCGACATAGAGCAGCGTGTAGTACAGGCTCTTGCTTTCCATCATCGAGCGGCCGTTTTATCTGCCGAGATAATCTTCGACAATGGAGACGAAGACCGCCGAACCTTTCCAAAACACGTCTTCGTCGACGTCGAAACGGGGGTTGTGGTGCGGGACGTCGGTATGCTTCTCATGATTCGAGGAGGACAGGAACATGAAAGCGCCCGGACGTTCCCTAAGGTAGAACGCAAAATCTTCGCCGCCCATGTTCGGCGCGGGAATGGACGTGATCACACCGTCTTCACCCAGCACTTTAACCGCCGCGCCGGCCGCCAATTTGGCCATTTCGTCGTCGTTCACCACCGGAGCCGCGCCCCAGATCATCTCGTATTTGCACTCGGCGCGGTACGATGCGGCGATGCCTGCGGCGATCTCGCCAATGCGTTTGCCAAGATACTGACGCACGTCTTCTTCAAGAGCGCGCGTCGTCCCCTCGATCTCCACCTCGCCGGGGATCGCGTTGTAGGCGATCCCTCCGTGGATCCTGCCGATCGTGACGACCGCCGCCTTGGTGGAAGGCACCTCGCGGGCGACAATCTCCTCCAGAGCCAGCACGATGTTGGACGCGACGACAATCGGATCGACGCCCTTTTCGGGCGTTGAGCCGTGACAGCCCTTACCCGTCACGTGCAGCACGAAATGATCGTACGACGCCATGCAGCAGCCGGGCGTCACGATTACTTTCCCCGCGGGAATGTTCGGATCGATGATGGTGCCGATATGCATGCCGAACACGGCATCCACGAGGGGATTCTCCAACACTCCTTCCTTAAGCATGATCTGAGAGCCGGTGCAGGTCTCTTCGCCCGTCTGGAAGATCAGCTTGACTGTCCCCTTCAGGTCAGCTTTATGCTCGTTCAGCACTTTGGCGGCGCCAAGAAGCATTGTGATATGCGTATCGTGGCCGCAGGCGTGCATCCGCCCTTCGTGCCTGGAAGCGAAGGGCAGTCCCGTTGCTTCTGTAATAGGCAGAGCGTCCATATCGGCGCGCAGGGCCACGACCTTGCCGGGCTTGCCTCCTTCGATCAGAGCGACGACGCCGGAGTCGAGCGAATTTTTCTTATAAGGAATTCCCATTTTGTCGAGTTCCTCGCAGAGCAGAGCCTGCGTTTCCGGAAGTTTTTCTCCCAGCTCGGGAATCTGATGGAACCGGCGTCTCAGTGTCACGAGATCGTTTTGAAGCGATTGGCATTTCTCCCACATATTCAAGAGCTCCTTTCAGTCCATGGCATGCATACGATAAAAAAGAGGGCGAAAGACGGCATCCTCCCCGCCCTGACTCAACACGGAAGTTCTAATTCCAGCTTTTTGGGACAGCTTCGATGAATCAGGCTTTCTTTTCCATCACGTAGAACACGCGGGCAATGGCGATGCAGCCGAAGACCGCCGCAGGGATCGTAACGTAGGCCGGCGTTTTGACGAAGTAAATCAGCGCCAGAGGGATAGCGAGGCCGAAAACGGCGATTTTTGGATATTTGATCGCAAAGTTGCCAAAAGTAGCGCCGAAAATAGCGCCGGCCGCGTACTTGACGAAAGCGTCGGAAACGACCTTGGGCAGCACGGCGACGACGGACGCACCGATGAACGCAGCCAGGAGGACGGCAATCAAGTTGGTGATGATGGAGCCGCAGATGCCCAGGGTCGAAACCACTTCGGCCTGGAGCGTGCCGGGTTCGGTGTGCGTGGCGTCAAGCGCCTGAGCGGCGCAGGGCACGCGCATGTTGCCGATATTCCCGGAAAGAAACACGAGATAAGACCCGGAAAGGCCGATCACGGAATAATAGGAAATCGGCTCGACGAAATAGAACGCACCGAAGGACGCGGCCACAAGCCCCCAGGCTTCCAGCACCACGTCGAGGCTGGGCCAGCAGTTATAAGTGCTGCACAGCCACAAAACGGGCAAAAAACTCGTGGCTGCGGCGAGAAGATTCGTCGGCGTGCCGATACGGATACAACCTTTTTTCCATTGAGCGTTCAGATCCATAGAAAAAACCTCCTTCATCTATCCTGGTTACATCGTGACGACGTCGTGGATCACAGCGCACGCCATGCCGAAGAGCATGGCGATGCCGAGCGCATATTCGGCAAGCTTGGGATGCTTCAACACGACGCACTTAACCAGGAAGACCATCGCCACAGCTCCGGTCAGCGCGGCGATCATGTTGCCCGTGCCGCGGCGGATCTCATTGCTGCACAGATAGCCGAAGACGCCCAGAGAGGCCGCGCCGCCGATTGCGGCCAGCCATTTCGTGTCGCCGCCGCCTATTTTTTCGCGGAGTTTTTCCAGATAAGGAGCGAAAAGCCCGCTGACGAGAAGCCAGCCGCAGCCGTTCAGCGCCATTGCGAACCAAGTCACGGCCATGACCTGCAGCGTAAAGTTCTCCTTGCCCAGTCCGCTGCCGGCCGCTTCGGCCGCCAGAGTGGCCGCCGTCAGCTCGGTGGGAGCCGCGCCGATAATGGACAGGCGCAGCCAGGCCATGGGCGAACCGATCGTCGCCATCAGCCCGACCATGACGATGAAGACGCCGATGGCGGGACCAATGGCTGAGATCAGTCCGACACGGAACGCCGTCTTGGTGATTTCGGGACTGATTTGCGCTTCGCTGGCCGTCCGTTTGGCCAAGCGGGTGAACAGCAGCGACTGGACCAGCGACACAACGACGGTGACGGCGCAGAGAGCCCAAACCATGGGCTGACTGCCAATTCTCATAACTTCCTGCAAAGACTCCATGAAAACCGTACCTCCTCAAGAATTACAGCGATAAGATAAATCGGAACAACGTCCCAGCCTTTTTCGATAAAGCCCCGCGTCAGCTCTTCTCCTTCAGCGTTCACTGCCGACGTTGCTTCTATCATAAGTATTTCTTTCATAAACATCAATGTTCCCCAAAGACAAAAAAACGCGATATTTTTTCAAAAAATCGATTCAAGTTCTTTTTTTATATCATTTTTTTGAACTACAACAAACTGACATCGATAAAAATAGCCACGAGAGACTATTTTCAAGCTCTCGTGGCTTATTTTGTATTCAAGAGATAAAATTACAGCGTTATTTTATCATGATGCGGTCATGAAAGTCGGCCGCTTCGTTCACGCCTTTTTGTACATGCGGTACAGCTTCAGAGCGATCATCACGTTGAGCCGGTCGCCGCTTTTGGACGGATCGATGGCGAGGAGACCGCAGATTTTTCGCCAGCGGTACTTGAGCGTGTTATAGTGGACATTCATCGCCATAGCAGCGTCTTTCAAGTTCCAATTGCTGCTCACCGTCGCCTGAAGCGTATCCAGCAGCGTGGCGCCGGACGGCCGTTCATCGTTCAGGAGCGGCCCTAGATAGCGCTCCATGAAGCTGTGCCCCTCGGAAGTGCCGGCCACCCCGTACAGCAGTTTATAGATCCCCATTTCCGACCACGACGCAATGACGTTGCCGCCCGTGTTGCGTCGCAGAAGTTCAAGCCCCTGCTGAGCCTGGCGGTAACTCTGGGGACAGTTGAAGACGCTGCTGCACGAATCGCCCACACCGACTGTCACTGTAAAACCTGTTTCAGTCTGAATCACCTTCATCATATCGGCCAGCGTGCGCCGCAGCAGATCGTTGAAGAATCCTCCCCCGTTTTCATCGCTCGAAGGAAAGATAAAGACGATCGAGTCGCTCATCTCCGCGTAGGGATACTTTCCGCCGTTAAGATGCGCCAAAAACGACCGGGCGATCGCGTAGATACGCGATTTGCTGTTTTCAATGGCGTTCACGCCCTGGCCGACGGAAATGGCGCGGGTCAGGCAGCTTTTGTAGTTGTCGATGTCGACAATAACCACGCGCTGAGGACCTTCAAGGTTCCAGTTGAAACTCTTGGCTCGATTCCAAGCTTCCTGCTCCATACGAATGTTTCGGGTAATCAGATCCTGCACGAATTCGTTGCGGTAACGCGATTCCACCTGATGCCGGGCTTCGCGGCGCTGAAAGTAGAGGAGCAGCGCGCCCTTGGCCTGATTGATCGGGATCTCCGACCAGCGGTCCTTGAGCTTTTCGGCGCCGGCATTGAAAATAAGATGCCCCAAAAGCCGTCCGTTGAACATTACGTCCTCGTGAGGATAAAGATTCAGCACGTCCTTGAGCGGAAGAGTATCCAACGCCGCAGGCAGCTGCGGCGAATCGGAGAAAATATACTTTCTGTCCGTCGCAAGATCTATGAAAGCCAGGTCCACGTGTGTAAATTCGCAAAGCACCTGCATGATTTCCTCGATCTCCGCCGCCCGCACGCTGAGGCCGAAAAAGGTGTGGCGAACTTTCTCGGAGTATTTGAGCAGACGCGCCTGATCATGAATGATCAGCGACTGCACTGGATGAATGATGGTGGCAAAAGGGACGGAAATAGGAATGTCGATGATGGGAAATTTATGCTGGTCGGCCAGGTCGAGCACCGACTGAGGAACCTGCTTGATATAGCGTTCTGTCTTGATGCCGATGCAGGTGGCCTGACCTTTGATTAGTTCGCGGACAAGCTCAAGCAGCTGTTCCTCTTCCTGAAAAGCGTAAGCCAGCGTGAGCACGTACTCGCCGCCGCGGATCCATTTCCACGAGTCGGGAGCTTCGACAAAGGTCGTGGTGGAAATTTCCCGGTCGAGCCCTCCAAATCCCGCCAGCACATGAAAACCCTTGAAAGATTCAAGGGCCAGCGTTTCTCGCACAGTTGTTGTCATCGCTCAAGACCTCCTTATGCAATTCGAACTTGCGGACCCCGCACGAAGTATAGTACTATTGTAGAGTTGAATTTTATAAAATGTCATTTTCACTCATCATTAATAAGGGAGCGTTTGATTACCCTTACGGTGAAAAGCAGCGCGTCCTGTGCCGGTGAGGACGAGTGTTTCAATTCTACATGAAAATTCTCTGAAGGTAAATTTTGAGGAGGCTTTCCAAAAATCATGACTCTGCTCAGAAACAAGTTCTCGGCGCTTTTCATGTTCGCCGCAGTTTGCCTTTGCACCCCGGCGTGGGCGCTTTCGCAGAAGGAGTTCATGGATCTCTGTCTGAACGGCGACGCGCTCCAGGTCGCCGCGGCCCTGAAAGACGAGGGCATCTCCGCCGTCAAAGCCGACGCTAAAGGCAACACTCCGCTGATGATGGCTGCGCAGGCTAGAGGCAAGGCCGCCGACCCCGACAAAATCAGACTGCTCGTCAACGCCGGAAGCAGCGTCAACGCCGCCAACAAAGAGAAGATGCGCGCACTGATGTTTGCCGCCCAGAGCAGCGATAATCCCAAGGTTATCGTCGCCCTGGTTACAGCCGGAGCCAGCCTGGAAGAACGCAGCTCCCGCGGCTGGACGCCGCTTAGCTTTGCTGCAGCGCGCAACCCCCATCCCGAGATCGCAGCGGTTTTGATCGACCTCGGCGCAGATCTTGCCGCCACGGAGAATTCCGGCGCCACACCGTTCATGCTGGCTGCCCGAGCCGGCAACACCTACGAAGTTTTGAATATTCTGCTTGACGAAGGCGCTGATCCGGCCGCGGCTGACTCCAACAAAAAGACGCCCTGGAGCTGCATAGAAAGCGGCAAAAAATACACTCCTGAACAGCTGACCTCGCTCAAAGAGCGCATGCGCCAAAAAAACGCCCTCGCGCCCATGGCGCCGGAACGCTTTGCCGAACTCTGCAGCCGCGGTCCGGCGCCGCGCGTCGGACTTTATCTCGAGGCCCGCACTGATCCCAACGCCCCCGCCGGCGGCATGACGCCGCTGATGTGGGCCGCTCAGTACAACGCGCGTCCCGACGTCGTCGGAGTGCTCATGAAGTGGGGGGCCCGAGAGAACGCCCGCGATGACCGGGGACGCACCGCGCTGATCCTGGCCGCTTCGGCAAACAGCAATCCGAAAGTCCTTTCCGAGCTTCTCACCCACGGAGCACGCGTAGACTACCGCGACGTCGACGGCAGGACCGCCCTTGATTACGCCCGGGCCAATCCGGCGTTCGCCGCCGAAGATCTGCAGCTCCTTGCGTCCATTGCCGCGAGCGTGGACGAAGCAGAAGAGCGCGGCATCCAGATCGGCGTCGAGCGTCAGAAAAGCGCCGAAGCTTCCTCGAACAATCCGCAAGTCGCGCCGCTTTACAAAAAAATGGCCGACGACCAGAACGAGATCCTTCGCCTCACGACAGCCGTCGCCGAGCTGCAGAAAAAAGCCATCCTCGCCGCCCAAACGGCCCAAAGCGCCGAAAAACGGCTCCAGACCGGCCGCGAACAGTCGGAGCAGCAGAAAAGCATGATCCGGCAGCTCACCGACAGCCTCACAGCGCTCAAGGACAGTCAGCGGCAAGACATGGAACTGACCCGCGGCACCATCGGCACGCTGACGGCGCTGTGGCAGAATGAAATGCAGAAGAACCTCAAACTGATTGAAGAAAACACTCTGGTTCTCCAGAAACAAAAAGGCGAAATTGACGCGCTCACCGCCCGCCTTCGAGCCGCCGAAGCGCGATCAAAGCAGCTGGCCGAAGAAAAAGCGGCCGCCGAGGCTGATTTCGACAAAGAACGCGCCGAAGCGGAGAACAATTTGGCGGCAGCAAAATCCCATCTTGAGGAAGCGCACAAAGGCGAAGTGGAGCGATTAAACGCCCAAATCCGCGCCGGCAAGGAAAAGAGCCGTCAGGCCGCGCAATATCAAAGCGTTGCCCTGTCCCAGCACCGGCAGGAAGTTATCGAGCTGAAATCCCGCCAGGCCCGTCTGCTTGAAGAAAACGCGCTGAAATACGAACAGCAGTTGACAGAGCTCAGGAATCATCACGCCAAAGAGATGCAGGAATTTGTGCTGCAAAATGAACAGAAGCTCGACGTGAAAATTCGGGAAGCCTCCGCTGCCCTGGCAGAACAACAGCGAAACGAGCTCCTTCAAGAACAGAGCCGTCATGCCATGGCTCTGGCAGAGCAGCGGAAGCATCTTGAAAAAGCTCACGAGGACAAGATCTCGGCGTTGAGCCGGCGGAAGGACGAGGAACTCCGCGAGAAAACGGAGGCGGCCCGCAATGAGAACGCCGTCTTGAAAAAACAGTTCAACGAGACGCTGGTCATGCTGAACGCCGGCTTGCAGAAGGAACGCGAGAGCTCCGCCGCTCTGGAAGCCGAGCTGAAGTCGCAAAAAGACCGCGCTGCTCGGAACTTGAGCGAACTTCAGACCCGTCTGGACAGCAGGGAGCAACAGTTTCAGGCCGAACTGGACGAAAAGCTCGCCGCACAGGAGACTCAGCTCAAAACAGCGTTCGAGGTCGAAAAAGCCCGCCTGGAAACCGTCCACCGCCAAGAAATGCTCGACGCTGCTTCCAAGCTGGAAGCCCGTTATACCGATGAGCTGAACCGTCTCAGGAAGAGCCACAGCGACGAACTGAGCGAGAAAGTTTCCGCCCTGCAGCGCGCTTTCGACGCCGCCCAGGCAAAGAGCCTCGGCGAACTCAACGGCGCGCTGGCCGACGTTGCGGCCCAGAAGCGGGTGAACGCGGGAAAAGAGGCCGCAGCGACTAAAGCCGGCATCGAACAGGGCCGGCAGGAAGCCAGCCGGATTTTCGAAGCGGCTTATGCCCAATCGCTCCGTCAGGCAGAGCTTCGCTATGACAAGATGCTCAAGGAACAGCAGGCGCAGCAGCAAATTGAGTTCAACACATCCAAGGACGTTCTCAACGCGAAATTCCGTCAGGAACTGGAGCAATCAGCCGTGCAGGCAAAGCTCGACCTGCAGAGCGCCCTCACTCGAGCAGAACAGCAAAAGGCGCAGGAGATGGCCGCGCTGCGCGCCGACTTCGCGCGGCGGCTGACGGAGCGCGAGCGGGAGCTGGCGGCACGGCACGCTTCGGAAATCGAGCAGATGCGAAATGCCGCCGCACGCAGCAGCGAAAAACTGACCGCCGCGCTCAAACAAGAGTACGAAAAGCGCCTCGAGACCCTGCTGGCTCAAAAAGACGCCCTGCATTCTGCCGAGCTGAAAAAATTGGAGATCATCCAGAAAAGCGCGCTAAAGGCTGTGGAAGAATCTCGACGCGAGGCCGATTCAATTACCCGTCAATGAAGACTGACCGGATCTTCCCGAACGCCGCAAAAAAGCCCCTGAAATCCGGCACAGGCCGTTTCAGGGGCTTTTCTCAAAGAGGCGGTATTATTTAAACCACTTGTCGCGCAGAGCAGCCAGCTCGCCGCTCTTGTCCATTTCCTCGATGACGCCGTTGACCGCGGCGGTCAGAGCCTCATCCTTCTTGGGCATGGCGAGGGCTTTGTCAGCACCGGTAATCTGTTTGTTGAACGCGACGACGACCTTGCCGACGAAATCTTTGGCCTGCACATATTCCTTCGCCACGGGAATATCCATCAGCGTCGCAGCGGCGCGGCCGAGCACAACCTCGCGCACGCAGTCGTCGAACTTCTGGAACGTCTTCACTTCCACGTTGCCGAGGCTGCGCGCGAAATTCTCCTGCACCGTGCCGATCTGCACCGCCACGATCTTGCCGGCCAGCTCGTCGGTGTCCTTGGGAGGATTCTTGGCAGCCGTGACGAACGCGCTGAAGGAGATCTCGTACGGCGCCGAGAAGTTGACGCGCTTAGCACGCTCCGGCGTAGCCGACATGCCGGCGGCGACCAGGTCAACCTTGCCCGACATCAGCGCCGGGATCAGTGAATCGAAAGGCATGTCAAGCCATTCGACCTTTTTACCCAGCTTTTTGGCAACCGTCTCGGTCAGCTCGATGTCGAAGCCGACCAGATCGCCTTTTTCGTTGCGCGACTCGTAGGGCGGATACGTGCTCTCGGTCGCGGCGACCAGCGTGTCTTTTTCCATGGCCGAAGCCGCAAAAGCGGCGCTGGCGGCCAGCGACAACAGAGCGGAAAGTACGGCAATGCGTTTAAACATCTTAAAAGCAACCTCCTGAGTGAGAACAGATTTTTGTCGGACTGTTTTCGTCCTTGCAACGCATATTAATACTATCCAGTTCATCTGTCAAGACCCAATTAAAAATTAGTTCATTGTTTTTCAATCAGTCAATTCCTGCGGAGAAAAGAAGTGATTTTTATGAGTGAAAACGAGTTTGCCGAGCGCATCGCCGCTCTCGGCGGCCAGCTCTACGTCGTCGGAGGCTGGGTGCGCGACCGCCTGATCGGACGCTCGTCCGAGGACAAGGACTACGTCGTCTGCGGCCTTGCCGCAGAAACGCTGGAACGCAAATTCCAGGTTCACTCCGTGGGACGGCAGTTTCCCGTTTACCTGCTGGAAGTCGGCGGCCGACTCAGCGAAGTGGCTCTGGCGCGCACCGAGCGCAAGACCGGGACGGGCTATCACGGCTTTGAAGCGCATTTCAGTCCCGATACGACTATCGAAGAAGACCTGTACCGCCGCGACACGCGCATGAACAGCATGGCTCTCCGCCTGCCCGGCAGGGAGCTGATCGACCCGTTCGGCGGGCGCGGCGACATCGAGAACAAAATCATCCGCGCCACATCGGAACATTTCCGCGACGATCCAGTCCGAGCGCTGCGCGCCGCCCGACAATCCGCTCAATTGGGATTTTCCATCGAAACCGGCACGGTCAAGCTGATGTCCGCCTGCCGCAGCGAACTGACGCGGGAACCGGGCGAGCGCGTTTTCGCCGAGATGCGCAAGGCACTCGCTTCCCCACGGCCGGAACTTTTTTTCACCGCTCTGCGCGACGCCAAGATCCTCGACGCCGTTTTTCCCGAGCTGGCAGCTCTGATCGGCGTAGAGCAGCCGGTGTTCTGCCACCGCGGACTTGACGCCTTCGCGCACACAATGGAAGTTCTGCGCCGCACGGCCGCGCTGTCGGGCGTCGCGGAGACACGCTTCGCTGCGCTCGTCCACGACCTCGGCAAAGGACTGACGCCGCAGGAGGAATGGCCGCATCATATCGGTCACGAAGCGCGGGGACTGGCCGCGCTGGAACAGTTCAACGGGCGCATGACGCTGCCGCGCTCATGGCACCGTTTCGCTCGTTTTATAATCGCCAATCACATGAGACTCCCCCGTCTGCGCCGCCCCGGCGCCGTCGTGACGGTCATCGGGGAAATGCAGCGCGGCGGCTTCGACGCGGCGGAAGTTTCTGCCGTGATCCGCGCCGATCACGGCGCACTGCCCGACTTTCTGCGGCGCTACTGCCAATACGCTGCCGTTCTCGCCGAAGAACGCGTCCGTCTGACTTTCCCCCCTCTTTTGCCGCCGCGGGAGCGCGGCCGATGGCTGAACGCCCGTCTGGCCGACGCTCTGGCGCGCAATTTCGATCCCGCGCGCGGCGCGCACGGCGAGGAGCGCTAACGAGTGGCATTCTGCGCGGCAGACGCGTCTGCCGGCATGGGCGGCTTCCCGTGTTTTAATGGCAGAGAATAAAAAGACCTTCTGCTGCGGAATGGACTCAACAGCATGAGGTCTTGCCCTGGCAAGGTATCAGGCACAAGCCGGCATGTGTCAGCAGAGATTTTCCGACTCGGAAGCAAAGCAGAAACAAACCGGCAAATTGCGGAATCCTGCCACTTTTCAGTAAAGCAAGTGAAAAAACAGCCCTCGCTCGGCGGAACGGAAAACTGCGTTTTGCCGAGCGGGGGCTGGCCATATGACGACTCAGCGGCGAAAAACTTCTTCGGAACGTCAAAATTCGAATACCTGAACCGTTTGGAGCCTGCCGATATGTTCCGACTTGCAGATGTTGTTAAAGATGATGTGCGCGGGGCGCCCTGTACGGCCGAATCTCAGAAAGACACTTTCGGAGCCTGGCCTTCGCCGACATCGCTCAGCTCGAAGAAATCGGCGCGGCGGAACCCGGTCAGCGCCGCCACCAGCGACGAGGGGAAGGAGCGCACAGCCACGTTGTACTCGCGCACGACGCCGTTGTAATAGCGCCGCGCCAGCTGCAGGTCGTTTTCGAGGCGGCTCAGATCGCTCATGAGATTGCTGAAAGCACTGTCGGCCTTGATCTGAGGATAAGCTTCGGCGACAGCGATGAAGCGTCCCAAAGAAGCGGTAAGGGCGCTTTCGGCGGCGGCGACCTCACGGGGCGAAGCGCTTTCCTGCGCCGCGCGGGCCTGCGTTACGCTGAGCAGCACTTCTTTCTCATGACCGGCCAGACCTTTCGCCGATGCGACAAGATTGGGGACCAGATCGTGGCGGCGCTTCAGCTGCACGGAAATGCCGCTCCACCCCTCGTCCCGGCGCAAACTGAGGCGCACCAGCCGGTTATAGACGGTCACGCCCCACAGTCCGACCAAGGAGCCCGCGATGACGTAAAAAACGCTTGGATTCATCAAGAAACCTCCTTTACAGGGATGATGAAAGTATATCAAAAAAAGCCGCACGCAGCGATTTTCTCTCCCTGGGCATAAAAAAAACGGAACGGGACAACGATCGACGTTTTTCCCGTTCCGTTTTTGTGTGCGATCAGACGTTTTCTTTCAGAACGCCCACACGGCGTCCCGATGAAAACTTACGTCCGGCTTCTGGATCAGGCTTTCAGTTTGCCGTCGCCGTCGAAGTCGTTCAGCGATTTGGAAACAACCTTGGCCAGGGCGAGCAGGGCGATCAAGTTGGGGAACACCATGATGCCATTGAAGAAATCGGAAAGCTCCCAGACGAGGTCGAGCTTGAGGACGGAGCCCACGATAACGAAGGCGATGACGATGAGACGGTACGGCGTAAGCCCCTTGCTGCCGAACAGGAACTTGATGTTCTGTTCGCCGAAGAAGTACCAGCCGATGATCGTCGAGAACGCGAAGAAAAGCATGCAGATGGCCACGAAGGGAAGTCCCCAGCTGCCGAGGCCGACCTCGAAAGCGTTCTGCGTCAGCGTGATGCCGCTGGTCTTGCCGTCGAGGACGCCGGTAACGAAGATGACAAAGGCCGTCATGTTGAGGACGAGGAAGGTGTCGACGAAAACGCCCATTATTGCGGCAAGCCCCTGCTCCGCCGGGTGCTTGACCTTGGCGACAGCGTGAGCGTGAGGCGTGGACCCCATGCCGGCCTCGTTGGAGAACAGCCCGCGGGCGACGCCGTAGCGGACGGCTTCCTTAATCGTCGCGCCGATCAGTCCGCCGGTCGCGGCCTTGGGATCGAAAGCGCCGTCAATGATCATCCAGAACATGTGAGGGATCTTGGCGCCGAAACGAACGAGGATGTACAGTCCGCCGAGGAGGTACAGAGCCGCCATGACTGGCACGAGCTTCTCGGTCAGAGAGGCGATGCGGCCGACGCCGCCGAAGAACACGTAAGCGGAGATGACGCCGACGATGCAGCCGACGACCAGGCGGTTCGTGCCGAAGGCGTTGCTGAACGCGTCAGCGATGGAGTTGGACTGCACCATGTTGCCGATAAAGCCGAGGGCGATGATGATGGCGATTGAGAAGAAGATGGCCAGCGGGCGGCAGTGAAGCCCTTCGGTGATGTAGTACGCCGGGCCGCCGACGACGTGGCCGCTCTCATCCTTGCTCTTGTACGTCTGAGCCAGAACGGCTTCGGCAAAGTTCGTCGCCATGCCGAAGAAGGCGGCAAGCCACATCCAGAAAATGGCGCCGGGACCACCCATCGCGATAGCAGTGGCCGCGCCGGCCAGATTGCCGGTGCCGACCTGGGCGGCAATGGCCGTAGCCAAAGCCTGGAATGAACTCATGCCTTCCTTACCGGCGCGCTCGCCGAAGAGCGTCAGGCCGCCAAACACGTGCTTGAACGCTTGTCCAAATTTGCGAACCTGAACGAACTTGAGACGAAGCGTAAAATACAAGCCTGTGCCGCAGAGAAGCGGGATCAGACAGTAAAGTCCCCAGACAAAACTATTCGCTTTTGAAACCAGTGCTGTGAGTTGATCCATATACAAAAGCCTCCTTAAAAACATTCAAACAGCATTGCACCGCAACAGAACCGCATTGACTGAAAGCCTTGCACAATCTTTGGGCAGAAAGTTGTGAAAAGCTCACAAAACCATACTGAAATTATGCGCTTTCTTTCACGAATTTACAACAGACACTTTAAGGCAAAAAAACCTTAACAACTAAAAACATATCCATATTTTTTACGCATTGAAAGCCGCGTTTTCAGCTCATCCCGGGACAGAAGCGGACAAGATTCGTCCAGAACGGGCTGCGGCCAGCTTTCGTCTGTTTTGATGGAAAACCTTTTCCTCTCCGCAGGTCGTTCCGCAGTGAAAAATCCCATACAGCTTTTTGCAGTACGTTTTTCCGCGCGCTTCTGTCGAAGGGCGAGGCAAAATTCGTTCTCACCCAAAATTTCGAAGGCGCAGAAGATGCGGATGAGGTAAAATGAAACCTATACGAGTCGCCGTTTTCATTTCCGCATCATCATGCGCGGATTTCTCATCACATATTTTTTATTAGAATAATTTCAAGGATAATTTCAAGGAGACCTCATGGGAAAAACAAAGTTCGCCGCCGCTTTGCTGGTGAGCGTCGTTTTCGTCCTGCCGTCGCGCGGCGCCGCGACGGAAAAAACGGAACCGCCGGCGACGGTTTCAAAATCGGACAAGCGCACGGCGCAGGGACTGAGGGCCTGGTTTAGCGGGCAGGAACGGGAAGCGGAAGAGATTTTCTTCCGCCTCACGCGGGAAAACTCTCCCGATCCCGTTCCCTATCACGCCCTGGCCATTCTTCTTTCCGACCGGCAGGAGGATTACCCTCGGATCACCGAGCTTTACAACCGTCACAAGGAGCTCTCCCCAAAAAGCGGCGAAGCCTACGGCGCCATTCTGCCGCTCCTCGACGAGCACGCCCGCAAGGGCTGCGTCCAGGCGCAGCTGCTTCTCGCCCGCGTGCAGGACTGGGGGCTGTGCGCCGTGCCGGACGGAATTCCCCCCATGCTCTGGCTGCGCCGCGCGGCCGACGGGGGCTATGCGCAGGCCCAGCGGGAGCTTGGGCTCCTCTACGAAACGGGGGAAAGGCTCGAGAAAGACACCGCGCGAGCCGTCGCGCTTTACAGCGAAGCCGCGGCGCAGAACGACGCTTTTGCGATGAAGTTTCTCGCCGTGCTGTATCTGAGCGGGAACAAATCCGCTTACAAGAAGACGGCTTTTGAGCTTCTCAAACAGGCGGACCGGGCAAATCTGCCTGAAGCGCAGCTGCTCCTTGCGCGGCTTTACCAAACAGGAACCTTCGTGAAGAAGGACATGAAGCAGGCTGTGCAGTGGTACAAAAAGGCAGCCCAAAACGGCAGCGCGGAGGCCATGAATATTCTGGCCTGGCGCTTCGAGAACGGCGCCGGCGTCGCAAAGTCGCCGGCGCAGGCGCTGAAGTGGTACAAGAGCGCCGCCGAACGCGGGGATCACAACGCGCTCTTTCGACTGGGCGTGCTGTATTACACGGGCAAACACGTCGCGGCCGATCACGCGCAGGCTTTCGAATATTTCAAGAAAGCGGCGGAACACGGCGACGTCACGGCCTGGTACAACGTGGGCTGGCTGAACAAAACAGGCGACGGCACGACGCAGAACTTTCAGGAAGCGAAGACCTGGTTCGAGCGCGCGGCGCTGACGGGCAACAGCCGCGCGCAGATCAATCTCGGCGTGATGTACGCCAACGGCGAGGGGGTTCCCGTTGATTTCGAGGAGGCCTGCTTCTGGTTCGAGCTGTCGAAACTCTGCGGCAACGAGGATGCGCAGCAAGGGCTGAATTTCGTCACGCCGCAGCTGGATGACGCAGCAAAAGACCGTGCCCGGCGCCGCGCACAGCGGGCTTTCCAACAAATGCGCCGACAGCGTGACGAGCAGTCGTAACGCTGCTTTTTGATTCAAGGCAGATTCAAGGGCGCGTCGCTCCGGCGTGCGGGGCGAAAAAGTTTGCTCCGCAGGAGTTCTTTCGAGCCGCAACGCGGCGCCGCACAAAGAGCGGCCGGAAGCCGATGAAGTTCAGATCATCGGTTTCCGGCCGCTCTGATCGTTTCGCATGAGAGACTGCGGCACCAAGCGTTTCCGTGCTCTATTCAAGGCTGACAGAGCGTTTTTCGCGGTCGGCAACGGCAATGCGGCACGTTCCGCCAAGCCGGCGCCGCGTTTTCTCCGCAAGCATTTCCAGCGCGCAGCGAAGATCCTCGCAACGCTCCGGCGTGACGGATTCGATAACCAGAAAGGCGTTGACCGTGTCTTCGGTCAGCATGGTGCGCTGACCGTCGCGCCAGTTCCAGCAGCGGCACACGGCGCCGGCGTCGTCGCGGTAGCAGACTTCGCCGGGCAGCGTCGGCTCTTCCGCCTCGTCGCCGAGCGCCAGAAACGGATCGCCGCCGGAGGTGACGTCGAGGCGCAGGTCTCCCTGGAAGGCGTCGAGGTCTTCGCCGCCGACAGGAAAGCCCCAGGTGAGCGACACGGCGTTATAGATGTCCACCAGCGGGTTGACGCTGCCGAGCCCCTTGCCTTTCTCTACCCGTTTCAGCAGCGCTTCGATTGAGCTGCGCGCGCCCTTTTTCGTTTTAAAGAGCTTGAAGGCGCCGCGCCATGCTGCCACGACGGGACATTGGCTGAGCGTTTCGCCTGTGAGATATTTTCTCGACTCGTTCAGCGCGCTCTCAAGGTCTGCGGCGATGGCGGAGCAGTCTTTCACCCTGTCGGCATGGTTTTCCAGGCCGCGGGCGACAACAATGCCGATCTTGGCCTGGGGAAACAGGTTCCAAAATGGTTCCGAAGCGATAAAGCGGGCCATATGCGCATCCTCTCCTTGCGTTCACACACGTTCCGCAACGCGGAGCGGCACGGCTTTTCAGCCGTGCCGCTCCGTGCGTTCGATTTTTAAAGCAGGTTACTGGCGTTCGCAGAGTTCGAGCAGCACGCCGCCGGTCGATTTTGGGTGCAGAAAGGCGATCATTGCGCCGCCTGCGCCGCGGCGGGGCTTCTCGTCGATCAGGCGGACGCCTTTTTCCTTCAGCTCGGCCAGCGCCGCTTCGAGATTCTCGACACGGATCGCCACATGATGCAGGCCGCCGCGGCCGCCGTTTTTCTCCATGAACTTGGCTACCGGGCTGTCGTCGCAGGTCGGCTCGAGGAGCTCGACCTCGGTGTCCTTAATGGGCAGAAACGCCGTCTTCACCTTCTGGTCGGCGACTTCCTCCACGCCGTGGCACGTGATGCCCAGCGTGTCCTGCCAGAACGCAAGCGCTTCGTCGATGCAGGGAACGGCGATGCCGAGATGATCGACCACTGTAAGATTCATTGTCATATCCCCCTTTAAAATGATCGCAGAACTTCGCTGTGCTTATGATAGCAGAAAAACGCCAAAGCTCAAGGCGGATTCTTTTCTCCCGCAGGACAGACGGGCGGGCGTCTACTCTTCGAAAAAGCGGATCTCGGTCCCCAGCCGTGGGCTGAGCTGCGGCGCCGTCCAGAACGCGAAAAGGAGGCCGATCAGCAAAAACGGCGCCAGCGGCAGCGCGTCTTTTCGCCCGACGCGCTTTGCAAGCAGCAGGAACAGCGCGGAGACGCCACCCGAAATAACGCCGCCGTACAGCGTCAGCGCCGTCAGTTTCCAGCCCAGCAGCGCTCCCAGTCCCGCCATCAGGAACACGTCGCCCCACCCCATGCCGCCGCGCGTAACCAGGATGATCAGCGTCAGCGGCGCCGCCCCGGCCGCCATGCCAAGAAGGATCTCCTTCGTTCCCGACAGAAAGCCGTAAGGCAGCCGCAGCGCCAGCGCCGCCGCCAGAGAAGCGGCGACAGCCCGATCGTAAACGTAGCCGTCGCTCAGGTCAGTCAGCGCGTGAAACTCGGCGAAGCACAGCGCCGCCGCGGCCAACAGCCAGTCGCGGTGCTGCGGCCATCTTGAAACGATCAGAACCCAGAAAACAGCCGTCAGAACAGTACAGACAGCAAAGACACGACGGCCGGCAAGGATCTTCCTTTCGTCGTCCGCCGTCCGGCGCGCGAACATAAGCACAAAGGCTCCGGCGGCAGCGCCGCACAGGGCGGCCGCCCAGCAGGATATCATCGGCTCTATTTGAACAGCGGCAGCAGCGCTTTGAACTCCGGCGTCCCCGCCCGGTCCAGAAGCTGATAGACGACCGTTTCCGCCGGCAGCACGGCGACGCCCGCTGCCAGCAGGTTGCGCATCGCCAGTTCGTGATGTCTGCGGCTGCGGCTCGTACACGCCTCCTCGACGACAGCGACGTCATAGCCGCGCGCTTTCAGTTCCATGGCCGTAGCAAGAACGCAGATATGGCTCTCGATGCCGAAGACGACGGCCGACCTCCGCCCGCAGCGCGCCAGCGCCGCCGCAAAACCGTCCGCGCCGAAGCAGGAGAAGCTGGTTTTCTCCACCACCGCCGTGGAATCGAGCAGTCCGCGCAGCGGCGGCACCGTCGCTCCCAGTCCCCGGGGATACTGCTCAGTCGCGAGGACGGGGATTTTCAATACCGCCGCTGACTTCAGCAGCCGCTCAGCCTCGGACAAAACCGGCTCGATCCCGCTCATTGCCGGCGCCAATTTTTCCTGCAGGTCGATCATCACAAAAACGCATTTTTCCGCGCGCAGACGCACAGGTTCCATGTTTTTCCTCCTTGGATCATAAATTTTCACGTGGCTTATTATCCCATACATTTCACGTCATGAGAACAAAGTCGATTTTTTGTGATATGCTTATTCAGTCGAAAAGTTCACGCTCTGTGGAGGTTAGAAAATGGACAAAGAATTCTCCGATGCGCCGACGCCGCTGACTGTCAGCTCGCTGATGCGCAGCATGCTCAATCCCGACTACCCGTCGCACATCCTCAAACTGCTCAACCAGGTTAAAGGCTGGCTGACCAAATCATTCCGTCTGGATGGGCTGGATCTGCCCTACTGGGAAGCGATCCGCGAGGATCCCGATAGGTTCTTCGGCGAACTCTCGTGGCTCGAATCACAGGCCGCCCTGCTGCCCGCCATAACGCCGCCGCCCCCCCGCCCCGAAGCCGTGGTGCTTTATCTCGGCGAAGTCGATCTCACCGACGCCATGCGGCTCGCCGTTGATTACAGCCTTATCTTTTCGCGCGAAGAGTGCCGCCGCATGTGGGTCGTGTCCGACTGCTGGATCCCCTTCGACGTTCTCGAATACAGCGACCACATCAAGGCCATGGCCGAACACGGCGTATCGCTGCGCTTTCTCGTCGTCACGCCCTGGGGATGGGTCGAACTGCCCGTCGCCGCGCTGGGCAAGGTGCAGCTGCCCGGCATTTCGTCTTCGGACGGCGGCGCGGGAAGAAACCGGCGGCGTCACGACGACGACTGATCCAAGAATTGCCTCATTGACGAAACGGGAACAATGATGTACAATTCCCGTCGTGTCCGGGGTGTAGCGCAGTCTGGTTAGCGCGCCTCGTTCGGGACGAGGAGGTCGGAGGTTCGAATCCTCTCACCCCGACCATTTTCCGGATGCAAAAGCCCCGGCTTTGGCCGGGACTTTTTTGTCCGTAAAGATCTCGTTGACTAAAATTGACCTTTCGATTAGAATAAATGCGCAAAGGAGTGACGGCGATGGAACAGCAGACGAGAGACCATGTGGTCGCTCTGAACCGCAAGGCGCGCCACGACTACTTCATCGTCGACACCTTCGAATGCGGCCTCGTGCTGACCGGAACGGAGATCAAATCGGTGCGCGCGGGCAAAGTCAACTTGAAAGACGGCTACGCCAAGTTCGAAGGCGGCGAGTTGTGGCTGATGAACGTCCACATTTCCCCGTACGAAAAGGCAAGCTGGTATCAGCACGATCCGCGCCAAAACCGCAAGCTGCTGCTCCATAAGTCGGAGCTGCGGCGGCTCAGCGCCAGAGTCAAGGAGAAAGGCTTCACGCTCGTTCCTCTTTCCATGTATCTGAAGGAAGGACGGCTGGCGAAAGTCGCACTGGCCCTCGCGCAGGGGAAAAATGCGCACGACCGCCGCAACGCGCTCATCGAGCGTGACGCTAAGCGCACCATCGCACGGGAGCTGCGCAACCGCAGCAAAGATTATTAGCCGTTTGTTTGTCGTCCGTTGTTCCGCGTTTACTGGGGGCGATCAGGTTCGACTGGTATGGTGGAAGTCTGAGAGCAGGCCGAGCGACAGGCGTTACCTGTCACAAAAAAGAAACGACAACAACTACGCACTGGCTGCTTAATTAAGCAACCGCCCGAGCAACTGAGAGCGCCCGCAAGGTTGTAAGGGTTAATCACTGCGAGCAGCGTATAGTCCCGGAACGTAAAGAGGCGGCGGCTGTTTTGTCGGTCACAGTCCCGCTTCTGCGCAGTAAAGAAATCGACTAAGCCTGTAGCCGCTCATTCATACACACCATGTCAGGACCGGGGTGCGATTCCCCGCGCCTCCACCAATACTTAACTTCAATAATTTCCGTTAAGTATCAAAGCTCGCCAATGGCGGGCTTTTTTTGTTACGCTCAATCTTTGTTGATACTTAACGAAGGTCAAGAAATACCATCAAGTGTACCTATAGGTGTACCTAATTCAGGGGTATAATTAGGGGAGTGTACTTAATCTCTCTCCGTCAAGGTGTACCTAATAAGGAGGTCCCATGCCGCTTACACACAAAGCTGTAAATGAACTAGAACCACGCGAAGGCACCGATTATTCTGTCTGCGATTATGACGGACTTTACATCAAGGTCTGCCGAACTGGGAGAAAAAAATGGGAGGTTCGTACCAAGCAACATGGCCAGACAAAAAAGAAAACACTTGGCGAATTTCCCGAAATGTCTTTATTGGAAGCCAGACAGGCACGAGATGAACTAAAACGCCAGATTAAAGCTGATCCAACACACCTCGCCTCTATGACCTTTCAAAGAGTTGCGGAAGAATATATGCAAAAACGCGTGTACCCTATTCAGGTCGAATCACATGCTGAACGGCAAAAGCGCCGTTTGGAATTGCATGTCTACCCTTATATCGGAAATACACGCATTGCTGATGTAACAGCACCTATGATCCTGAATTTGATTCGAAAAATTGAAAATGGCGAACGTTATGCAACAGCTCACAAGGTGTTAAACCTTGTCTCACAAATTTTCCGGTACGGTGTTGCTATTATGCAATGTCAAAGTGATCCGACCCAACTGCTGAAGGGTGCGCTCATTCCTATTCCAGAAAGGCATTTCGCAACTATAACGGAACCTAACGCAGTTGGTGCATTACTCAGGGCAGTTGATACGATCAGTTCTATCATTGTTCGTAACGCAATTCTCTTTTTAGCTTATACATTCGTCAGGCCAGGAGAGCTACGCAAAGCAGAATGGGATGAAATTGATTTTGTCAAATGCCAATGGAAGATCCCTGCCGAAAAAATGAAGCGAAAAAGAGTGCACATTGTGCCTCTATCTCTCCAAGCAATGGAAATATTAAAAGAGATGCTTCAGTTGAGAGACGGCAGTCCATACGTTTTTCATGCTTTAAGAAATCCTTCACGCCCAATGTCTGATGGAACGATAATAAGCGCACTTCGTCGCTTGGGATACGATCAAAATGAAATGAGCGGTCATGGTTTTAGAGCTCTTGCAAGCACTAACCTTAATGAACTTGGCTGGCCTACCGATGCCATAGAACTCCAGTTATCGCACGCCGATGATAACACAGTGAGGTCCGCCTACAATTATGCCCAGCAACTAGGGATACGAGCAAAGATGATGCAGGCATGGGCAGATTGGCTTGACAAACAGAAAGCAATTCGTTGTTATAAGTACTAAATTATTATTCACTTTTTCGAACATGTGTGGATTTGCACACTCCTCAAATCCACACATGTTCGAGAAAGTGGTTATGTTAGAGTTCTGTGCTATGCTTAAATCTAGATATATACGACCTTTAACTCAGCAGATTTCTACACATGTCTCGATATCCTGCTAATGCGGAAAGACATACATGTACAGATTTTCAAATAGGTCTCCATTAACAACTCTTGGATTCGTAAATTACCATGAGATCTATCATCATAAAGTGTACTTCTCTCAAGAGTACATAATACAGAAAATCGGATATATTTCTTATTGTTACATCTTCAAAAAATTGTTTACTGTGTAGTTGATTATAATAAGAATCTATTAGATACAACTACTAAGCAGCTAAATCGAAAAATTGATCGTGCAAGTATAAAATAGCTTGCACGATCGAAAATCATAGCGGCATAATATTTTTATATAAATCATCCAGCGCAGTATGCAGATCTTCATACACTGTAAGTGCATTATTTTTATCAACACCACTATTCAAAATAAGTACTTTTTGGCTCCAATCCTTCAAAGATATATCTTTGCCTAGATTATCCTTTGGAGTCGTTATAGCTTCAGCTGCATCTATGATAGTTTTTGCTCTTTCTGGCTTTGTCGGTGATGATAACGGATTTTCAAGTACCTTACGTATGTACCCTACAGGGTTTGTATCTGCCTTCGGTAGGTTTTCAACATATATTCCTACTATAATTTCTTCCTCGCCTCTAAAACACCGCTCTAAAAACATATCCAATAATTGGGGCGTTAGCTTCATTTTATTCGCATGTACGTTATTATACATTTTGAGGATCACGAATAAATCAGCTAAATACTTTTTGATTAGCCACGCATTTGAACCAAACTTCTTAGGTTTATCTAGGTATTTCTGTATTACATTGCCAAGCAGATTCTGCGTCACTGAGACTGACTTTTGCTTATCGCCTGTATCTGTTGTTAATGCCATATCACTGCCAACATCCACAAGCCAAAGTATTTTTAGGCCTTTATTACTGTATGGTAATGTAGAGATGATACCAGCAGTCCGTAGGGACCGCGCCATGGCCAGTCTGGCCAAGTAACGCGGAGTTGAAAGATGGGACGAAAGGAACGGATCCTTTCATCGCTCGTCGTCGTTGCGGCGGCGACGGCAGGACTGCTCTTCTGCCTGAAACAAATCAAGCCGACGCAGTTGCCAGTCCATCCTTACACGTTCCCTGCAATCATCCTCGGATTGATGGATGCGCTCGGCGTAATCCGTCTTGTGCAGGGTTTTCTCATTCGTCCTGAAGGAGGCGCGAGCAAAAGCTCGCGCCTTTCTTGGAAATGTTTAGCGACCGCTGTCCTTATTGGTCTTTTTGCTTGGGCAATGAAACCAGTCGGTTACGTCATCAGCAGCTTTGTCTATATCATCGCACAGATGCTCGTACTCTGGGAAGGTAAGAAGCGCTGGTGGCTCATGCTTATTATCGCCTTCTTTGGTTCTGTCGTAATCTATCTGATGTTCAGAAACCTGTTCAACGTGATGCTCCCACAGGGTATCCTGAAGTTCTAGGAGGAATTCTTCATGGCTCTTGACGGTCTACTGTCTGTTTTCTCGCCCGTCGTGCTGTTCTGGAATCTCTTTGGAACGTTCGTGGGCATCATTTTTGGCGCAATCCCCGGTCTTTCAGCTGTTATGGCAATGGTGCTTTTTATGCCGATCAGCTTTGGCCTCGATGTGACTTCGGCCATTTCATTGTTATTGGGGCTATACGTCGGTGGCATTTCTGGCGGAATGATTAGTGCCATTCTGCTCAAAATTCCTGGCACGCCTTCGTCAATGACAACTGTCTTTGACGGCGGTCCCATGGCAGAAAACGGCGAAGCGAGTAAGGCACTTGGAGCGGGCGTGTTCTTTTCGTTCTTAGGGGGACTTGCCAGCGCCGTCTTCCTGATGTTTCTAGCTCAACCTCTGGCTCGTATCGCTATCCACTTCGGTCCTTTCGAGTACTGCTCCATCACGATCATGTCGCTTACTATCATCGCATCTCTGGCAGGTAAGTCCATGATCGACGGCTTGATAAGTGGCTGCATCGGCATCCTGATCAGCTTTATTGGTACTGCACCCATTGGTGGTCAGATGCGTCTGCTGCTTGGTCAGCGCAAACTGATGAGCGGAGTTTCCACAGTTGCTTTGTTACTGGGCATGTTTGCTATCGCCGAGATAGTCTCGGCTTCCGGTTCGGGCGAAATTAAGGCAGAAAAAGCTAAGTACACTTTACGCGGACTTGGTTTTTCGTTCAAAGAGTTTGTATCTCAGATTAAAAATGCAGTCCTCAGCTCTCTAATCGGTATTATAATCGGTATTCTTCCCGGTCTTGGCGGCAACACTTCGAGCCTTCTGGCCTACAGTGTCGCTAAAGAGACTTCAAGCTATCCCGAGAAGTTTGGCACCGGTATAATAGATGGCGTTGTTGCATCAGAGACAGCCAACAATGCCAACACCGGCGGTGCTATGATCCCCATGCTGGCGTTAGGCATCCCCGGCAACACGCCAACGGCACTGCTTATAGCTGCACTTACTGTGCAGGGAGTCAACTGCGGACCGTTGGTGTTTGAAAAGCACGGAACGCTTGTTTATGCTATTTTCGCGGCCTTTACACTCGCCAACATCTTTATGTTTTTCCTAGAGTGGCGATCGCTGAAGCTATTCGTGCGAGTACTCGACGTTCCCAAGTACATTCTCTATCCTGTCATCATCTGCATGTGCTTTATCGGCGCGTTCAGCAACAGAAACCGCGTTTTTGAGGTAGGTCTGGTCTTCATCATCGGGATGCTCACTTGGGTGATGAAGAAATTTGGACTTCAGTTGGCACCATGTATCATTGGCTTTATCCTTGGTCCAATGATCGAGCGTAATTTCGCCTACGCATACAGCCAAAGTGAGGGTGACATGTGGCAGCTTGTAACACGCCCGATCTCATGCGCTTTCTTAGTGCTGGCCGTAGTGATGGTGATTTATGTGATCTATAAAAAAGTTCGCAGGGAGAAGAATGTTCTTGCAGACGATGGTTAAACGCCCTCTGCTCTCCATTTACCAATGAAACACAAAATATCTGATACTTGTTAACAGATCAAAAGAGCCTATACTATAGCTGTATAGGCTCTTTCTTTAATGCTTATCTACTTAATGTATGTAACAATGCATCAGATCTTTAAAGCTGCGATGAACCCATCCTCTACAGCCTTCTTGATGTTTCCAACGCCAGAAGCGTCTCCAATGGTGAGGCACTGCGCGAAACGCTTTAGTTCGCCCCGTTTCAAGAGGCTTTAGCCGTCCTAACGAATACAGATTTGAAATTTACCGACCTGACGACCTCATGCGTCGCACTAGCGGAGCAAAAAGTGACCACAGTACGGAGGCAACGGCGATCAAGCAGAGGACTGTGCTGATCTTTGAGTTAGTAAACACACCCATGTAACTGCCCTTGGAGACGATCAGCGCTCGGCGTAAGTTGGCCTCCATGATGAAGCCGAGCACGAATCCGAGGACAGTTGCTGCGTGTGGCAGTTTCCCTTTTTTCATGAGGATACCAACAATACCGCAGATGAGCACGACCTGGATGTCGAAAATCTCGCCGGAATAGGCGTACGAACCGGTGAAGACCAGCGCGACAATCACTGCCAGCAACGCCGACTTGGGAATGTTAGCAATCCTCACAGCAAAGCGGATACAGATATAGCCAGCCAGCAGCATCAGCACGTTAGCAATGAACAGCGTTGTAAAGATGCTGTAGGGAATCTCTGGTTTATCGACGAAAAGCATCGGACCAGGAGTGACGTTGTGAATCATGAACGCACCCAGCATGATGGCCGTGGAATTGGAACCAGGAATGCCAAGCGCAAGCAGTGGCACCATCGCGCCGCCGGTGACAGCATTGTTTGCCGACTCAGGTGCGACGACGCCGAGCGGATTGCCTTTGCCAAATGAGTCAGGATCACGGCTCGATTTCTTCACAAAGGAGTAGGCTAGGAACGAGGCCACAGTTGCGCCTGCGCCGGGCATTGCACCGATAACCACGCCAAGACACGCGCACAGGGTCCCCCAAGGCAGCCATTTTTTCAGTTCGCCCAAGCCAGGTACTTTAAGGTCGATTTTATTGTTTTCAGTTGTGTCGCCTGAAACTCCGTTCATAGATTGGTGGAACACTTCGGTGAGCGCAAACAGGCCCATCATGAGCGGGATCATCTTCAGTCCGTCGGAGAGCGAAAGCACGCCGAACGTCAGGCGCGGACAACCGGCAAACGGGTCAAAGCCGATCGTCGAGAGAAGCATTCCGAACAGCCCCGCCCAGATCCCCTTGAGCACGTTGTCCTCGCCAAGCGAGCAGACCAGTGTCAGTCCCATGGCAGCAAGAGCGAAGTACTCTGCCGGCCCAAAGGCGAGAGCTACGGACGAGAGCGGAATGGCGATGAACATCAGCGCTACCGCGCCAACCATGCCGCCGTAAACGGATGAGAATAGCGAGGCATAGAGCGCTTTTCCAGTTTCTCCCTTGCGGTGCAGCGCGTAACCGTCAAAGACGGTGCAGGCCGCGGCGTTCGTTCCCGGTGCACCGATAAGCACGGCAGGGATGGAGCCTCCGTACTCTCCGCCGCAGTACACGCCTGCGAGCAGCATGATTGCAACAACCGGATCCATGCCCCACGTAAATGGCAACAGCAGCGCCATGGCAATCGTGGCGTTGATGCCGGGGATCATTCCGCCGACAGTACCCCACAGAACGCCCAGTCCAAGCATCAGCAACGACTGCCACTGCATGACGTATTTCAGTCCCAGCAGTATATTAGACATGGCACAGGCCTCCTCACATCAGCTCTTCAAGAAAGCCAAGCGGCAGACTGACGTTGAGGCCCCAGTAAAAGATTGCAAACAACAGGACCGTCGTCAGGATCGCCGTTTTGACTATGCGCGGCACGCTCCGCTCGCCCACGATGACCATCACGGAGGCAATCAGAAGCGGCATGGAAAGCGGATAGCCAAGGTACGGCAAAGCGGCGATGAAAGCCGCGCTGCAGGCGACAATGAGCGCAACGGGACGGAAGATCCGCAGACTAAACCTTGCGCAATCCCCGCTACATGAGCTCTTCAGTCGCAGCAGAAGAGCGGCTATGACGTGGACCGCGCCGATTCCGATCATGCCCCAGGCAAGGATACGGGGCAGCACCGTCGGACCGGCTGGATCCATTGACCGCACGGAGGCCAGTTCGCGGATGCCGTTCAGAGTGACGACGCCTACGAGAATGGCGACAAGTCCGAAGATCCAGTCATTTCTCTTGAACACTGAAGATCGATCCTTTCCACGAGCCTTTGTCAAAAACGGACGAAGGCAGTCGGTATTATGGTTATGAAAAAGGCGGCCGGACACGCGCATTCGCAGTCCGGCCGCTTATTCCACGTGAGCCGGGAGCGGTTCCCGGCTTAAATCATCACCGCGTCCAGACTGCTATTTGTTGAGGGTGGCAAGCGATTCCTTGACCTGCTCGGTCTGTTTGGCAAGGATCTTCACGAAGTCTTCGCCCTCAGCCCAGGCGGGAACGAGGCTGTTCTGCGTGTAGAAGGCCTTAAAATCAGGATCGTCCATAGACTCCTTGAGCGCCGCGGCCAGCTTATCCTTAATAACCTGGGGCGTGCCCTTCGGAACGAAGATTCCGCGCAGCTTCTCAAGCACCGCTTCAGGATAGCCGCACTCGGCAACAGTGGGGATTTCAGGATCGTTTGCCAGTTTATTAAACGTCGCAAGGATCTTCAGCTTGCCTGCCTTGTAGGCGGAGAGAATCTCGGCATACTCTCCAACGCCCGCTACAACATGACCGCCGAGGATGGAGACGACGCCATCGCTGCCGCCTTCGAAGGGAACGATGGCGATCTCGCAGCCGGCGGCTTTCATAAGCTCGCGGGCACCGATGAACTCAAGGTTTCCAGCAGTACCGCCGGCAAACGTAACTTCGCCAGGGCGTTTTTTGGCGTCAGCAATCAGGTCATCCAGCGTCTTGTATGGCGCGTCTGCGGCAACAAAGATGCAGATGGCGTCGATGAACATGCGGGCGACAGGATCGAACGATTCGTAGTTGAACGACATCTTATTGATGACAGGAGAGGCGACGACAGTGGACGAAACACCAAGCACGGTGTAGCCGTCGGGCTTCGACTTGCGGACCTTGTTCCAAGCGTTCGCACCTGAAGCGCCGGTCACGTTGTTGACGATGACCGACACGCCGAACTTCTTCTCTAGGAAGCGGGACAAGGCACGCAGGTATAAATCGCCGCCGGAGCCAACCTTGGAGTGCCAGATCAGCTCAACAGTCTTCTCAGGCCATTTAGCCGGATCCGCTGCCAGGCAGGGAAGAGCTGCAAAGAGAGTCATGGAAACGATGAGCGCGAGAAGTGCGATTGCAAACTTTTTCATAGATAATCCCCCTTACAAAAATCTGTTTCTGCCACTGATACCCGTACTGCGCTACAATGCTTTCCTTCGCTGCTCGTTAAGAAGCTCGATAAGGCCCCCTTTACTGATGTATTTTTGAATGAATTCCGGGAACGGCTCAAACGAGTAACGCTTTTGTGTTGTCTCGTCCTCGATGACGCCGTTTTCGATATCGACGCAAATAACGTCGCCTTCAGCGCATTCGTCGGCCGCCTGCGGGCAAACAATGACTGGAATGCCAAGGTTGATGCAGTTGCGGTAGAAGATGCGAGCGAACGATTTTGCAATCACCGCACCGACGCCAGCGCCTTTCAGCGCGAGGGGCGCGTGCTCACGGCTTGAGCCGTAACCCATGTTGTCACCAGCGATGATAACGTCGCTCGGTTTGAGCTGCTGGGCAAAACCCGGCCTGACGTTTTCAAGGACGTGCTTCCCCAACTCAGCCGGGTCGGTCAGGACCATGTACTGGAACGGCAGGATCTCATCCGTGGCAACGTTGTTGCCCAGTTTCCAAGCTGTGCCTGTCATTCCTGTTCACGTCCTTTCAGGTATTCGCGCGGATCGACAATCTTTCCCGCCACCGCCGCGGCAGCGACAGAGGCCGAACTGCCGAGATACACGATGCCGCCCGCCCCCATACGTCCTGACATGTTGCGTGGCGAGCAGCTGATGCACGTCTCGCCGGGCGCGAGGATGCCCATGTCGTGACCACCGCAGGCTCCGCAAGTGGGCGCACAGATCACCGCGCCGGCGTCGTAAAGCGCTTCGATATAGCCAAGGTGGAGCGCTTTGTTCCAGATCGTCCGCGATGCGGGCGAAACGAGCAGACGCACGCCTTCGTGAACCTTACGCCCCTTGAGGATTTGCGCGGCGATCGCCAGATCCTTCAGCAACGCGCCCGAGCAGGAAACGATAGCCGCCTGCTGTACAGCAATATTTTGAGCGGCGACCTCTTTGACCGGTCGGGCGTTGGTCGGAAGCGGTGGCACAGCGATGGTCGGTCCGATTTCTTCCGCATCAATGACGACGATTTTTTCGTAACCTTCGTCGCCTGTATTTTCTTCGGCGAAAAGGGCGTTTTTCGCGCCCATTTCCATCGACAGCACGCAACACATAGCACGCTCTTCGAGCGTGAATGCGCGGCAAACGGGGCCGTGGAACTCGACGGCACAGTAATTTGCTCCGTCGGGACCGAACTTCGAGAGGACCACGTTCATCACATCGCGGGCGTCAACGCCTGGACCGAGAGCACCGTTCACAACGACTTTTACGGTAGGCGGAACGCGAAACCACAACTTTCCGGTTACGAGCACGGAGGCCATCTCAGTAGCACCGATGCCGGTGGCGAACGCGCCGAGAGCACCTTCGCCGGTAGTATGCGAATCAGTGCCGACAACAATTAGGCCTTTGGCAGCAAGTCCTTCTTCGATCATAACGGTGTGGCTGATGCCGCAGCCACAGTCGAAGAATTTGCGGATGCCATATTTCTGCGCAAACTTGCGCATCGAATCGTGATGTTTAACAGCTTTGACCGAAGTTGACGGACTATGATGGTCGATGAAGAAAACAACTTTGTCAGAATCCCACACGGTCGGATCGACGATGTGGCCGAAATGGTCGATGACAAGTCCGGCGTTATTGTCGTGAATCATCGCGCGATCCACGCTTACTTCGACGATCTCACCGGCGTGGACTTCTACCCGTCTGGCGCCTTTGGCAAGAATCTGTTCAGTCAATGTCATCCGCTCAGTCCTCCAGTTTTGCTTCAAGTGCGGCGTAAAACGCGCCATGGATTGCGTCCATCGCGTCGCCGCTCTGAACAGCGTTGCCAACAGCTATTACGTGCTTGCCAGTGAAGCGGGCGTTTGTTTGGGGATCGGTCTTGTAGCCGCAGGCAAAAACATAGCGGAACGAACCGGAAACGCAGTGCTCCCCATCTGCATCTTTATACGTAAATCCATCCGGTGTGACAGAGCTGATCAGCGCATCTTTGAAGTGAGTGAACCGGGCTTTTTCAAAGCGTTCCTTCATGAAATGCCAGCGGGCGATGCCCTGAACTGCTTCGGGAGGACGGACTTCGTTACCGACCATGATCACGCGCTTGCCTTTGGCGATCAGCGAATCTGAGACTTCATATCCGACGAGACCGTCTCCGATGACGACCCAGTCGTCGCCTTCAAGTCCCTTTGCCGTAAGCACGGCCTGCGCGAGGCTGGTCTTCACATCGCCGTGAACGATCGGCGGTACGATGGGCGGAGCGCCAACGGCAACGACGACCAGATCCCACTCACCTATGGGCGTAGCCTCGCAAGGCTGGTTCAGCTTAATCGTGACGCCGCGCAAAGCGAGTACTTTGCCGTAATACTCGATCAAAAAGCGATAGTCGGCTTTGCCGGGAGCCATTGACGCGTAATGGAACAACCCACCGATGTGGTCCGACTGTTCGAACACGGTAACTCTCGCGCCTCGCAGAGAAAGTACATTAGCGGCCTCAAGCCCCGCCAATCCCGCACCGATGACGCAAACCTTTTTACCTTCGGCGTCATGAGGGATGATGATCTCATCCTCACAACCTGTGAGCGGATTTTGCAGGCAGCGGCAGATGGTCTTCGTCTGTTCGCGCCGTGTGCGGCAGCCCTGATTACAGCCAATACAGCGGCGGATGATAACATTTTCGTCGCTCACAGAACGAGCCCAGTCACCATCTGCAAGATTGGCGCGGCCAACAGCAATGAAATCAGCAGCCCCGTCCGCGATCATCTTGTCGCCCGTCTGCCAGTCAACTACGCGGCCGACGACGATCACGGGAATATGGAGCGCTGCTTTGAGCGTTTTTCCAAGATAGGCAAGGTGTCCCTGCGGGATCTCAGCGGGAGGACATTCCCATTCCTCGCTGGCAGGCATTCCCGCTGAAAGATGAATGGCGTCAACACCAGCATCTTCCATGATCCGGCAAATCTTTACAGTGTCGCCGATCATGCGTCCGCCAGGAATGCGTTCTTCACCGCTAATGCGCAGGATGACGGGATAGTCGCCGCACAGTTCCTTGATGCGGCGGATCATCTCCGCAACAGAGCGGGCACAGTTTTCAAGGCTGCCACCGTACTGATCCGTACGGGTGTTGAGCAGTTGCGAGAGCAGCAGGGCGACTTCATGCCCGTGCGCGCCGTGGATCTCCACACCGTCGAAACCAGCTTTCTGAGCCCTGAGAGCGCCCTGCGCGTAAGATTCGATCAGCTCCTGCAAGGCTTCAGTGGAAAGCGTAAACGGAGAATCTGCGAATCCGGCGCGGCCGAACTGGATTTTCGACGGATGGAGCTGGCAAAAGACTTTTGCGCCGCGCTCATGCAGACCGTCGAGCAAGGTTTTCCACTGAGCGATACGGTCATCGCCAGCGAGCGAGCCGCGCGCGCGTTTATTATCGCCGTGCGGATTGGCCGGCATAATGAGCGCGCCCATTCCGGCCTCGGCCCGCTTGTTGAAAAAGCGTATCATCTTTTCTGTGATCTCGCCGTTTTTCCCCGAGTAGTACAGGCACATCGAGGGCTGAATCAGCCGGTTGCGAAGTTCGACGTGGCCGATCTTCGCTGGCGTGAGGAGGAGCTTAGTCATCGCTGCACCCCGCGCATTTTTCCTCGAGCATTTTTTTCATCAGCGCACAGCCGCGCCGGGTGTTGAAGATCCCGCAGGTGCAGGGCTTGGCGATGATACGAGCACCTTCTTCGACAGTGATCTTGCCAGCTTTGATCTTCTCGATGACGGATTTTACCAGTCCGGCAGCGATCAGCGAGTGGCCGCACATCGTCGTCATTTCAAGGATCTCGCGTTTCGGCAGGAGCTCAGTCTTGCCGTAGATGCCCAACGAGAGCGTGGCTGTGTGCGGATGCAGCCCGCACTCGTGAGCGATGTCTACTACCTCGTCGATAAGTCCGCTGACGACGGTAGAAATGCCTATCTGCTCTTCCTTGGCTTTTTTCAGCACGCCGGCCACAGCCTCGCGGTCGGCAAAAGTAGCGATCACACCGTAGGAGTTATCGAGAGTCTTGGCATACTCTTCAGGATCAAGGCCAGCCATAAAGCTCTTGCCGGAATGGCTGCTCCCGTAGTTGACAACATCTTCAGAGATGTAAATCTTGAGCGTCTTTCTCAGGCCGTCGCCGCAGTGTTCGCGGTTGATGCCCTTAGCGGCGCGTGTGTAGATGCAGAAATCATGTCTGAGGTTCTCTTCGGTGCCGAGACGGTGGAGCGAATGTGTCATGAGAAAGCCCTCCTATTCATCCACGAGCGGACGGCCAAGGCCGACGTTGATCTTTGCGTTGGGGCGCACGGACAGTCCCAGTTTTTTCAGCCTGTCGATCACAGGCAGCTTATCGTTCTCGTCAAAGCGGCTGACCAGTCCGACAGAAACAACGGTCTCCAGCGTATCGAATAACGGGAAGATCTTGCCAACGATATCCTCGAGCTCAGAATCGTTGAAGCGCACTTCAAGGATAGCTGAGAGTACTTTTTCGTTTACAAACTCCGGCTTGAATTCACCCGACAGGTCTTCCTTGAGCAGGCCAAAGAGTGGGTTATCCTTGAGGATCGGAAGCCCTAGTTTACGCATAGCGACGGTAATCTTCTCGATCTCACGGATACGTGTGCCTGTGCCGGGACGGCCAAACTCGATGAACATGCCATATTCGCCGCGCTTGAACTTACCGGTCACGTCGTTCGTCTTCGCCTCTTCAGTGCCACGGCCCCACGATTTGAGATTGGGGTGCTGCACGCCAGGATCGCTAAACTGCATACGGATCGCGCGCGGATACTCGAAGCACTCCGCAGGCATGAAGATCGCCCCTCTGGGACACTCGTCCACCCGTTTGCAGACGCCGCAGTCGACGCACTCGTCCTCTTCTATGACGGTTTTGTGTCCCGAGAGCGAGATAGCGTTCACAGGGCAGTAGGGCACGCATCGGCCGCAACCAATGCACTTTTCCGCGTCGATTCTCATAAAGATCCCCCCGAAACGTAAGATTATTTGGACTTTGTGAAGATTTCCTTCATCAGGTCGATATTCGCCAGAATGGCCTCTTTGCGCTGAGTTTCCACCTCAGTTGAGTTTCCTTTTTCGATAGCGTTAATCAACTCCTCGTGTTTGCGCAGAGACGTTTCAAGACGTCCTTCATTTTGGATGACAAGCGCGCGATAGCGGGCAGTCTGCTTGACGAAAAGATCAAGCATGGCAATCAGGCGTTCGTTGCCGCAGGCACCAATCAATACGTTATGGAACTCACTGTTAGCCTCCGTATAGGCGGTCAGATCCGACCGAGCTGCGACTACCTTCATCTTCTCCTGAACAGCGCGCAGACGTTTTGCGAGTGTACCGTCGTCATTCTTCACAGCCAAACCTGCCGCCAGGCTTTCCAAATTGGCGCGGATCGTATAAATGTCCACCGCTTCTTTGTACGTCATGCCGCTCACGCACGCGCCCTTTCGGGCTGTGTTGGTGAGAAAACCGTCGTGCTCCAGAATGCGAAATGCCTCCCGCAATGGTGAACGGCTGACTTGGAAGCGGTCGCACATTGTCTGTTCTATCAGACGTTCGCCTGGTTTCAGGTCAAAGTTAATAATCTGTTTCTCAATTTCTTCGGCGATTGTCTGCACAAGGCTCTTATGGCAGATACCGCCGCTCATGACAGTGGTGGCCAATTTCTATTCTCCTCGTCTTCAACTCACAGTTTGCGCGACATTGGCTATAATAATCAAATCTCGCCAAATTCAATTTGTCCGCGCAAAATCTTTAGAACTGTATGATTGTCGATTATATAATTTTTACCTCTCTTGTCAATAGCCATTTTTATTGACATAATAAATGAGAGACGCCATACGTTAGCTGCAATCTATGTTCTGAAGCGTTCATTCTATTTGAGCCAAGATGTAACTCAACACCTCAAGACTTTAGCTATTCGGTGTTCATTTAAGAATTCCGTACTATTTTTGTGTAACACTCCTTCAAAATAAGCTTCATCGTTATGTCGTTCGAGAATTTGGTTCAAAACTTTGATGTTTCATAATGAGTGCGTAAAAGCAAGAGCGGCACACCAATCTCATGACCGATGTGCCGCTCTTTCCCATTACGAATTGCTCAAATTGATTTCTAGAAGGGACCAAAGTTGATCATCACTGCCACAATAAGCAGACCGAAGGATACCAGCGAAATGATGACGAAAAGAGGAAGGAACCACTTCACCCACTTGCCATACGGGATGCCAGTACCAGCAAGGATAGCGATAAATGAGCCAACCGTAGGCCACAGGAAGTTGGAGAATCCGTCTCCGAACTGTCCCGCAAGGCAGGCGATCTGACGGTTCAGACCAGCCATATCAGCCAAAGGCACCATGATGGGCATCGTGATCGCAGCCTGACCGGAACCAGAAGGAATGAAGAAGTTGATGATGGTCTGGACGACAAACATCATGATCGCGGAGAGCCAGACAGGAAGTCCGCGGACAAGGAACGACAGGTAGTAAATGATCGTGTCAATAACTTTCGTCTCGGTAAGAAGCCACAGAACCGAACGGGCGAACAGCATGACCATCGATGCCATGAACATGGTTCTCATTCCGCGTTCCATCTTACGGCAGATCTCTTCAAGACCAATTCCCATGATAAGGCAGCAGACAATACCGATTGCGGTGAAGCAGGCAGTCAATTCCTTGTAGGAGAACTTTAAATTTGGCTGTGTATAGCAAGATTGCCCGCAAATCATCCGTTGCCTCGCCGCTATTCTTTACCTTCTGACATACACTCAACCAACGATAGCAACAAAATCCTATTGAAATTACTCATAGAAATTACGTATTAACTGTATCCATTCGTGCATATAGCGGGTAAGATGCAAGTCTTGGGGCCAACAGATATACGTATCATGACGCATAGAGATATCTTTGATTTCGTAAATCTTGGCTTGTTCATTAAGTTCAGGGAAATCCTCAAAAGAAGAAAACGTAGTCAACATCAGACAATTACACGCTATAGCAGTTTGTGCCGCAGCATGATACTGATCGAACTCAAAAAGGATCTTCGGGAATATTTGACATGAATTACACAGTTGATCAAATATAAACCTTGAGCGATTTCCTTTGGGTTTAGTGATATATAGTTCTTGCCCTGTTTCGCTGAACGCCACAGCCGTTTCATGCAAATGTGACCGTGCAAAGGGACTGTCTGCACCAGTGAGAAGCACAAGGCGGTCTTCTTTAACAAGGATTGATTTCAATTTCGGAGTGACTGCACTGGCGCGAATAAGCCCAACGTCAAGCGTACCGTTCAGTAACTTGTTCTCGATAGAAGTTGAACCTGTTTCCGTTATCCATAAATCGACACGTGGAAAGCGCTTCACATATGTTGGAACAATATTCAGCAGCAAATTTCCCGCCACACCGCGAGGGATACCAAATCTGAACATACCAGCTCGTTCGTCGTTGATATCTGTCATCTCGTTCCGAAAGCTCTTATCCCAAAGGACAAGTTTACGTGCATATTCTGCATACTTTTCTCCAGCCTGCGTCAACTGGAGCGGCGAAGTCCCCCGAATAAAGATTTTATTGCTGATCTCGTTCTCTGCGTTTTTGAGTAGCTGACTGAGTGCTGGCTGCGTCACAAACAGTTTTTCGGCAGCTGCAACCATACTTCCCTCTTCAAGGATCGTGAGCACATACTGAGCCTGCTTTAAATTCATGCATAACGCCCCATATAAGTTTAACTTTAATGTGAGTTCATTATATTATAAATTGACTTATAGTCAAGAACTGAATAAAATAAAAACACGTTAAGAAACGAGGCGTTTTCGCACGTCAATCACTATGTGAAGGAGGCAGTCCTGAATCATGAAGAAAGTTATCAAATGGAGTATTTTTGCCGTATTGAGTGTTGCCATTATGGGAACCGTATCGTTCGCAGCTGATGTGAAATGGCCAGAGGAGCCCGTGACAATTATCGTCGCTGCTAATGCAGGAGGCGGTACTGATGTCCAGGCTCGACTCGTTGCAGAATATTTCCGCAAGCACACGGGACAGGATATGGTTGTCGAAAACCAGAGCGCCGGCAGCGGAACCGTGGCTTATGAGCAGGTACGTAATGCTGAACCTGACGGCTATACTCTGCTGTACTACCACAATTCGTTGTTCCTCGCGTATTATTCTGGCATCTACCCCCACGAACCACTTAAGAATTTCGTGCCTCTTGGAAAGTTCACCGAATCCTACGGCAACGCTATTTGCGTACCTAAGAATTCCCCTTACAACACACTTGATGATTTGGTTGCAGATGCAAAAGCCAAGCCTGAGACAATCATTGCGGGTATTCAGGTCGGAGGTTTTCCTGAGTACTTAATCCGCCTGCTCGAAAAGGCCGCTGGCTGCACATTCAAGTGTATCGATGCCGGCAACGCTTCGAACCGTCTTACCTCTCTTCTCGGCGGTTACATTGGCGTTGCCTGCCTTGATCCCAAACAGGCTGAAAAATATGAAGAAACAGGCGATATCAAGGTTCTGGCGATCTGCACTCCTGAACGAGTTGCCGCTTTCCCCAAGTGGAAATCCACTGGCGAATATGGTTACCCTTCAGTGTGCATCCCCAACGGTCAGTTCCTGTACGGACCGATTGGCATCAAGCCTGAACTGGCTTTGAAAATGAACGAAGTGTTCGCTAAAATCGGTGCTGATCCGGAATATCGAGATGCAACTGTCAAAATGGGAAGAATCCCTGAAAGCCTGAATCTTGAGGATACGTATAAGGCGTCTCAAGCTCAAGATCAGACGATGTCTTCAATCGTAGGCAAGAAGTAAGAAAATCTGTTTTGCAGATAAATGCGGAGTCCACGAGTTGGAGTGGCTCCGCGTTTTTTAAAGCATCTCAGGAGGATTGGCAATGAATCGTTTTTTCCACCGGGATAGGATAGCTGGATTGTTTTCTCTGGCTGTTGCAGCACTGCTTTACGCACTCTGCCGTGACATTCCAGAAAGCAAGGTTGCAGGAGATTTTGGTTCAAAACTATTTCCTCTCATGGCAGCGTGGATCTTAGCAGTTTGCGGGATATTACTGTGCCTGCGTCCTTGCCCGTCGAATGAAAAACCCTTTCTGGAGAATTTTCAATGGGTACGTCTCTTCAGCTTGCTCTTATTGTACGGGCTATATGCGATCGCTCTTAAATACATCGGCTTCAAGTATTCTACGCCTATTTTTCTGTTTATCGTACTGGCCTTGTTATCAAAAGCAGCAAAGCGGAGATTTAGAGTTTTGTATGCAGCTGTTTACTCCATCCTCCTGACAGTTGGAGTATATTGGCTGTTTCAGATCGTCTTACGGGTTCGTTTACCCAAAGGAGTTCTGTTCTGATTTGAACGAGAAGGGGTGATAAAACTATGAATGTAATCCTTGACGTTCTCGGGTATCTTATGCGTCCTAATTGTCTTCTACTCATGCTCGGAGGTTCTGCCCTTGGCACAGTTTTCGGGGCAATCCCCGGATTAAGCGGCTCCATGTGTATCATGCTGATGCTGCCGATCACGTACTCAATGGAAGCACGCCTTGCGATTGCCTTTTTGATGGCAGTATATATCGGCGGAATTTCTGGAAGCTGCATCGGTTCAATCCTCCTTGGCATACCTGGAGCAAATTCATCATTGGCGACAGTCTACGACGGTTATGCTTTAACAAAAAAGGGCGAATGCGTACGTGCATTGAGCGCCGCAATCGTTGCCAACTTTCTCGGCACCGTTCCTTCTGTTCTCGTAGCTTCTGTTGCCTCACGTGCTTTGGCGAGAGTTGCCGTTAAAGTAGGTCCCTGGGAGTACTTCTCGCTGGGAGTCTGCGCTATCGTTTTGGTTATTTCACTCTCCAAGGGGGACCTGCTCAAAGGTTTTATATCCGCGGCTTTAGGTATTGCCTGCACCTGTATTGGCATAGCACCGATTGATGGAGTTCAGCGCTTTGTATACGGCAACGTTTTTCTGATGGGAGGGTTGTCGCTGACATACGTTTTTATGGGCATCTTTGCGACACGTAACATTCTGCTGGAATACGCCCGGAAAGACCCTAAGAATGACGTTGAACCCGCTGCCGTGTCACGCTTCAGGTGGCCGTCTGCCGACCTGAGGGCCAATAAGGCAAACATCATCCGTTCATGGTTTACCGGACTATGGATTGGTTTTCTGCCAGGAATGGGTGCCGGTCTTTCCAACATCGTTGCTTATGCGCAGGCTAAAAACGCCTCAAAAGAACCAGAAAAGTTTGGTACGGGCATTATTGACGGCGTTTTCGCCCCTGAAACCGCAAATAATGCATCGACTGGCGGCGCGTTGATACCTTTGCTCGCATTAGGCATTCCCGGTGACACCAGCTCGTCGTATCTGCTCGGTGGACTGACGCTTAAAGGTGTCGTTACAGGTCCTCTGCTGTTTACGCAATATCCTGACATCGCCAATACCATTTTGATTGCCTGCGTCATCGCAGGAATCATGGTATTGACAATGCAAATGATTGGAATGCCGTTGTTCCCACGACTCTTAAAAACGCCATATCCTTATCTGTACGCAACAATAATCCTCTTCTGCATCGTCGGCGTGTACGCCAACGGCAAGGTCATGTTCAACGTTTATATGTTTCTTGTTTTTTCCGTACTCGGCATCATTATGGCATATTGCAAGTTCCCAACAGCACCGTTTGCACTCGCATTCGTATTGGGGAAAATACTTGAAACCAACTTACGTCGCGGGCTTGGTTATTCAAACAACAGCTTCATGCCGTTTTTTACGCGTCCGCTTTCCGCATTACTCCTCCTGATCGCAGCTTTTAGCGTTATTACTCCGATTGTGAAAAGTCTGACGCGCAAGCGTAACTGATTATTATGGAAACCAGGTGAACAATCATGAAAATCACAAACGTTAAAACAATTCGAGCCAATCGCTTCTTCTTCGTTCAAGTCGAAACAGACGAAGGAATCGTCGGTCTTGGCGAAGGCGGTGCGTTTGGGGCTCTGGACGCTGTCGGCGCACACGTGGAATATCTGAAAGGTTATCTCATTGGCAAAGACCCTCTCGACATCGAACATCACTGGCAAGTAATGTTCCGCGGACGTTTTTTCCGTGGGGCCGTCGTCATGGCCGCCATTTCCGCTATTGACATTGCGCTTTGGGATATTGCCGGAAAATACTACCACGTCCCAGTTTATCGGCTTCTTGGCGGTCCCGTTCGCAACAAGGTGCGCTGCTACGCACATGTATTCGCCAAAAGCGATGAAGAACTCGTCGAAAAATGTCGTCTGCGCATTACCCAGGGGTTCACTGCTGTAGGGCACCTATCCCCATTTCTCGATGAGCCTCTCTCTCTTCCCTATGAAAAAACCCACGTTCACAACATGATCGAGTCGTACAATCGTGTCAAACTCATGCGCGAAACAGTCGGCAATGACGTGGACCTCTGCATCGAAATGCATCGCCGTATGTCTCCTGGAGAAGCTGTCCAACTGATAAACAAGCTGGACGAATTCAATCCTCTGTTCGTTGAGGATCCTATTCCCCCCGGGAACAACGAGGCAATGGCTGAAATCAAACGTCAATCACGTATTCCCATCGCGACCGGTGAACGCCTCCATACAATCTATGACTTTGAGGATCTTCTTGACCACCGTGCCTGCCACTACGTACGCACGAGCATAACAACCTGCGGCGGTATCACTGGTGCTCGTAAAATCGCGGCGATGGCCGAAGCGAAAATGTGTCAAATCATTCCGCATAATCCGCTCACGCCAGTCGCAACAGCGGCTTCGTTACAGATATGCGCCTGCGTGGAAAATCTCCTGATCAATGAGTTCCCTGATCCAGAAGCCAAATTGTTACGAAGCGACGCACATAAAAAGGATCTTGTCAAATCCTATTACAATCCGGTTAATGGCTATATCAGCATTCCCACTTCCGAAGGTATCGGCATTGAGCTTGCAGACGGCATTGAAAAGCAATTTGCCGCTGAAAGCGTTTCCTCAGCAAGCCGCCTGAACAGTGACGGATCAGTCAGGGATCAATAATTGAGACCAAAGTAACTCATTTCAACACATGTGCAGTCAGTATCGCCAGTTTTACTGATGGTTCTGACCTACTATGCCAAAAATCGAACAATGTGACAAAAGAGCCCACGAACGCATATTTCAGCGCTCGTGGGCTGACTATCTTTTAAGCTGTTTCCCAGTTTTTTACATTTATGATTGCAGCAGTATGGCTCTATGAGCGAAATCTCCTGTTGATAATGGGGTGTTTACAAGTATGTCTCAATAAGAATTTGCCGGATATCCTCGGCTCTGATCCGCCGAAGGCCTAGATTCTTCAGTTCCTGATCTGTGAGGTTCATCGCCTGTATGAACGTATCCATATCATTTCTGACTTCCTCGGGGAGTTCACAGCGTTCCAGCACAAGTTCTGCGGCTATACGGATAATGTCGTTCCGATGCTTTTTCAGGTCTCTGGAATCCACGTTTTCACCGCGCTGGCTTTTCTCATGTAAATCCAGCCATGCTTTTGCTTTAAACGGAATTAGCCAGCTGTGTCTCAATACTGAGAATCCATCGATCACGTTTCGTCCTTCCAACAATAAGCGGTAATAAGCGTCATTGAGGAGGATCGCTGACAGGCTTGAAACGCTGTCATCTATGTGGATCGGTGTCAGCACTGCCTGGCTTGCCAGAATGGATTCAGTTCGCGCAAAGAGCTCGATCATGAGTGGAAAGCCGTCCTGCGTGGGTTTGTCAAAACGGTAAAACTGCGGGGTCCCTGTGGATTTTGCGCGATTCTGATAACCTCCGTCCCGAATAAATTCCCAGAAACGCTCGCCAAATTCCCGTGTCAGTGCTTCCACGATCAGAACTACGTCCAGATCTCTCGTTGCTCTGAAGTCGGCGTTGTAATTTCTGAACGATATATCGCACGCAGCTCCGCCGATCAGTACATACTGGTCTGTAAAGTTTCGGAAATATTCTCTGAAGCGTTGAATCCCTTTTACCATACGTGTTCCTCCAACATCTCATTGACGGCCATGCTGACTCTCGGATCTGCTATTTCTTTTTCGCTCAGGCTGAGGACGACCGTCAGCGGGTCAACGGCAACGCCATCCTCAAAGACGATTCGATAGCCAAGTTCCTGAACGATACACCGTGGCGATTCTCCCGCAGGAGCGAGTTTATCGGCTGAGATGCCAACGTCCGCCAATTCTTTCTTGGTTATTGCAAAAATCGGAAACTCCCCTTCATCCAGCAATGAGTAATGCGCAAGAGCCATTGTACCGGACATCGGCAACGTGATGTCTGGCTCGTCTTTTAACGCGTAGCTTTTAATGACAGGATCGCGCAGGATTGGACGAAGTTCTTCCCACATTGCTTTCTTGTCTGTGTCCGCAAAGAATTTTCTTGCTCTGTTTCTAACTTTCAGGTATGGGATATTCATCGCTTCCAACTCGTTGAAGCAACGTGAGACGGACATTTTAGAGACGCTTAAGATGATGGCGGCTTTTGTCACTGAAATACCTTGCCAATCCTGATACAGTGCGGTAAGCAGCAGTTTTTGCGTCAGATAGGAGATCTGAAAGCAGCTTGGGACAGCTCGTCTTCTTTGTTCATCCAGCAGCGTACCAATGAAGGGCAAATAGATCTGATGACCTTCCCAGACAAAGGGAATACCTTCGTTCAGCAGAACATCACGCGCATAGTAATTGATGTCTTTCAGATACAGAACGCAGGGAATACCAGTGTAAACTGTCATCTGCTGCTGCTGTTTTCTAAGCGAGACGAGCGGAACCCTATCAATTGGAGCGGCAAGCAGAGCCTCCTGCTCTCCAATCGTCATTCTGTACAAATCATATTCGTTTCTGTAAGCAAGAGGGAGCCTCTGCTTATCCTCATATGGTGTAATCTGTACAGCCTGATGTAGAATCTTCTCAATGTATTCTATCACCCTGCTCCACCTTCTTACTGGCTGATTATTGTTTTTTTAAATTGTAACTCGTTTTAAGTTACATGTCAAATTTCCTTGTCATTAGTTTATTGTCTCTCGTTAATCGTTCATTCAGCCAAGATCACATTATGCTCTTCACTGGCTGCTTGACACAGATCGTCCGTAAACCCGGAACGGCTGAACAAAATGAAATACTCTTTGCGGTGATCGCGATTCCAGGGCACGTATTTCGCCTTTTGCCTTAGCTCGTGAAGCACTTCGACGCCCTTGGGACGCGACGAGTATTTGCATTCGCCGAACATCATGTTTTCTCCAGTCGAATCGTAGCCGCAAATGTCGATTTCTCCGTCACGGACGCCCCACCAACGCCCAATCCTGTCAAGGTTAAATTGAGGACTCAGTTCCCAAACACGCTCGCGACAGATATCTTCATACACGTAAGCGCAGTGATTAACAATAAATCGCTCCTGTATCATGCTGAGGACGAAATCCGCTCTTTGCCTTTCTAGCAGGCCTCTATGCGGATAGACAAACTTGAACCAGAACTGGATGAAGTTATCGGTGATGCGGTACAAGCCGCGTCTGCTTTTAGGAGGGTTTTCTTCGGTGATGGGAACTTCGCGCTCAACAAGGTCCAATTCTTCAAGCGTTTTCAGATATGGCGTCAGCTTCGTCTGAACGACGCTGAGTGACGAAGCAATATCACTAAGTTTCCGATTGCCGGCTGCAATGCTTTTCAGAACGGAGAAATAGCTGCCGATCTCTGAGACTTCCTTACTGAGCAGAAATTCAGGTTCGTTATAAAGAAGGGCGTTGGTGTCGAGGATGTTTTTACAGATCAACTCCATCAACGGCGTCTTTTCATCAAAGTTTCCCGCGTATTTGGGAACACCTCCGGTCACGGCATAACGTTGGATCAACTCGTCTCCGCCCAGACTGGGAGCGAATTCATGATAATACTCAAACGGGATTTGTCTGAGACGAATCTGAGAGGTCCTGCGGCCATAAAGAGGGCTTTCGTAATTGAGAGCCTGGGATTTCATCATTCGAATGAGCGAACCACAAATGATAAGCATGATGTTCTTCCCGCTAAGTTTCTGGTCCCATTCTCTCATCAAGATCGATGGAAAAGCCTTATTAGCCAGCCCGAGATATTGAAACTCGTCGATGGCAACAACGAGGCGCTCACCCTGAGAAGCAAGTTCTGCAATGACATCAAACAGGAGTCCCCAGTCGTCAAAATCGCCTTTTTTCAGCAGCATATTGTCGGAGAAGTCAGCAATGCAGCTTTGAAAGGCACGCATGTTTTCCTTCTCGCTTTCTTCTGTCGCAAGGAAATAGATAGCCCTTTTCCCTCTACAGAATTCCGTGATTAATCGTGTTTTCCCAAGACGCCTGCGGCCGTAAATAACCGTAAATGAGGCCTTCTCGCTTGCATACTCCTGTTCGAGCGTGTGCATTTCATGGGCGCGATCAACTAACATGATGGTTCCTCCCTAAATACTATCTTTAATAGCCGTCATTATTATAGATTGAATTATAATAATATCAACATCTCCGTATACTTTTCTTAAATGAAATTACTGCTACCTGTACAGGTTCAAACAACCTTCAAACGCGAAGAATTTTTGCATATAACCACTAAAATTCTTTGTGCTGTCTTGCGAACGGCGTGGCACACGCTTCGTGAGGAAGTATTGACTATTATAGTAAAAGAGTGTCTTAGCGGCCTAGAAAGCATATCTTGTCTTCCAGCATTCTTTATGCTAGTATATGAATAAGTGTAAGAATTGCCTTTGTCGCTAACATATCACTAATGAATAATCTGTCTTATCTAACATATTCAAATTGATGACAGTCACCTGAAGTGTACCTATTTATATTTTTTACATTCTAAATTAATGATTACAATATGTGGTAAGCTTGAGAGATTTCCCGCGTCTCCACCAGAAAAAATCACATAAAGACAAGGCCGGACGTTGTCCGGCCTTTTTTGCAGACCATAGCCGCCGGGCGCGCCGCTTCATGCCCACAAAGAGGCTGGAAACGACAGGCCGTCTTCGCTCCTGGGCCTTCGCGCCGCGCTTATTTCAACGCTCGGCCGCATTTTCATCATTATGACATAGAGTCATGAAAAACAACGGTGAACGAACTTCCCCGCCGCATCGGAACAGCGTCGATTTTATGCCCCGTCCGCCGGCAGTTTTGCCCTGCGGTTTCATGCAAATATAAATCCGTCCTTGATTCTTCATCAAAAGGGCAATACAATTCTATGCTGTATGGCTCGTTTTCAAGTCAAGCCCACGTCAAGGAGGATATTACAGTGAACGAAGCGAAGCAGACGGAACGGAAGAAAGTGATTCTCAGCGGCATCCAGCCGACAGGGATTTTTACGCTGGGCAACTATATAGGTGCGGTGCGCAACTGGGGTAAAATGCAGGAGAACTACGACTGCGCCTACTTCATCGCCGACCTGCACTCGCTGACGGTGCGTCAGGAGCCTGCAAAACTGCGCAAGCAGACGCTGGACGCCTTCGCGCTGCTGCTGGCCTGCGGCATCGACCCTGAAAAGAGCTTGGTTTTCATTCAAAGCCACGTACACGCCCACTCTGAGCTGGCCTGGATCCTGTCCTGCTACTCCATGTTCGGCGAGCTGTCGCGCATGACTCAGTTCAAGGACAAGTCGGCAAAGCATATCGACAACGTCAACGCCGGACTGTTCTCCTATCCCGCGCTGATGGCAGCCGACATTCTGCTTTACCAGGCCGATTACGTTCCCGTCGGTGAAGACCAGCGCCAGCATCTTGAGTTCACCCGCGACGTAGCAGCGCGCTTCAACAACGTCTACGGCGATGTGTTCCGCATGCCTGACGCTTATATTCCCAAGGCCGGCGCGCGCATCATGTCGCTGCAGGAACCCACGAAGAAAATGTCCAAGTCGGACGCGAACGTCAACGCCTTCATCTCGATCCTCGACGAGCCGAACGTCATCGTCAACAAGTTCAAGCGCGCCGTCACCGACAGCGAGACTGTCGTCTGCTGCCGCGAAGGCAAGGACGGCATCAACAATCTGATGAGCATTTATTCGGTCGTCACCGGCAAAAGCTGCGACCAGATCGAGCAGGATTTCGCCGGCAAGGGCTACGGCGATTTCAAAATCGCCGTCGGCGAAGCCGTCGCGGAAGAACTGCGTCCGATCCGCGAAAAATTCGCGGCGCTGACGGCCGACAAGGCGGCACTGGAAGCGCTTTACCGCAGGGGGGCGGAAACGGCCGCCCATATCGCCGAACGGACGTTGGTCAAGGTCAAGAAAAAAGTCGGTCTGCTGCCCCGCTGAGCCGTGGACCGCATAAAAAATCCGCTCTTCCCACGTGCCGGGAGAGCGGATTTTTGTATTTTTATTCACCACCACAGGCGCGAAAGGATCAGAGCCGTACCGGCGACCGTGACGAGCAGCGAGTGGATCTCGCTTTTTAACAGAATCGAAGCGTCGTACCTGCCGGCCCCGATATGGGACAGGGCCTCGCGGGAAAAGCTCTTCGGGACAAAGCGCCCGACACGCTTTTTGTAATCTTCGTACTCCTGACCGAACTTCTGCGCCAGGAACGCTTCCTCATGAGGTACGATCAGTACGCCGTAGAGCACGTAAAACGATGCCAGGAACACGACCGTGGGGATGTTGCCCGACATCCAGGCCCAGCCCAGCCCCAGCAGACCGTTCGCCACGTACAGCGGATTGCGGACCAGCGCGTAAGGGCCCCACGTCGCCAGATGCTGCGCCTTGACTTCCTCGCCGCGGTAGAGCGTGATGCACCCTACGCCCCAAAAGCGCAGCAGCTGTCCGAGAACCACCAGGCTCAGACCGGGGACGATACGCCCGGGCAGCGGGCGCGCCAGCGTGAGGATCACGACGAACAGCGCCGTCCAAATGCCGCCGCGCTGCCTGAACGCCCAGACTCGGAGCTTCTGAAGAGCGCTATTTTCCATTTCTGCACTCCTCTTCGATCAGCTCCTCGCCGATCAGCTCCTCGCCGGAGCCGCTGACGATTCTCTCCGCCGTGCCCCAGCCGATCATGCGGATCGCGACGATGCAGCCCATAAAAATGGCCAGATACTCCGTGAAGAAGCGGCAGATGACAGCCATAATCCCTGCCATGTTCTCGGGCATCAGCAGGCTGAAGATCGCGGCGCCGCCGCCCTCGGCCACACCGCTGGCGCCGGGGGTGGGGATAAAGTAGAGGATGAACATGAACATGGCCTGCGCCAGCACGGCATGCAGATAATTGACCGTCAGCTTCACCGCGTGCATCAGCAGCGGCAGCACGGAGAAAAGCGCCACCAGATGGCAGACCGAAAGCGCGAACGCGCCGATAAAATACGGCAGTCCCTCCCCCACCATGCGCTTCACGTTTTTGGAATAGCTGTCGATCTCGGAGCAGGCGACGCGGTAAGCGTGCAGCACGCGGAGCCGGTTGAACCATTTGAACTTTTTCAGCCAAAGGAACATGACGCAGCAGAAACGTTTGATCACGTCGGCCCTGAGGATGCTGAGGATAAAAACGACCCACATGACCACCGACAGGATCCCCACGTAAAAGAACACACCTTTGACCAGCACGCCGCCGCCCGTCAGCTGAGGCACAGTCAGAAAGGCCACCGGCGCCGCGATGCTCAGCAGAAAAGTGCTGAACAGCGTGCGGATCAGCGTGATGGCGATGCCCGAGCCGACCGGCACGCCCGACTTGTACAGCACATAGACCTGGAACGGACCGCCGCCGACCTGCATGGGCGTCAGCGCACAGCCGAAATAATGCAGCCACGTCAGCACCAGCCCGCGAAGAAAGTGAATCTTATAGCCCATTGCCCGCGCAGTCAGGCAAAAACGCGAGGCGTCGCAGCTCCAGGCCAGGAAGACCGTCATCAGCACGTACAGAATGTTGATCTTCCTCATGTTCACAAACGCCTGAAGCGCGTGCCTGTCCACGCTGATACAGATGATCAGCGTGCCGACGCCCAGCGTCAGGAACAGAAAGATTGCCAGCCCTTTTCGCAAGCTCATTCTTTATCCTCCTCCAGCGTCTTAAAATCTCTGCTCTCCTCCGAAGCGAACCAATCGTGAAGTTGCTTCACGCTGTCCAGGAAGGGAGGCAGGATCTCGCGCTTCCATTCATTCTCGTGCCAGATCTGGGCTTCCGCAAAACGGCCGCCGGCCATAAGATCCTGAAACGTTTCCACGCCCCCGCGCAGCAGCTCCGCGCCGGGAAGTTCTCCTTCATACTCGGGATACGCGTCACGGAAGCCGTCCGTCACATCGCCGATCCAATCCAGCGCAGCGTAAATCCCATCCAGCATGGAGGGAGCGAAGATTTCAGCGCCGTCAAGAATCTCCTGCAGGCCTTTAAAGACTTCAAGCAGGGAATTCTTGATCTCTTCCAGAAGCTCAATCCCCAGTTCCCAAGGCGTGCTGGTCAGAACGTCCACGTCGATGTCGTCCGGAACTGTCAGCAAATCCCCGTCATCCAGCGATTCGCCGTCCGAAAGCATGTCGACAATCACGCGCCCTTCGGCGGAAATCCTTTCCCGCAGAGCTTCGAGCTGTTCCTCGCGCGACAGCGATTCCATATGCGGAAAGGTCCACTCAGTTCCATCGATCAAAAATCTCATAATATCCCCCTACAGGAATGGACTCTACAACGTAGTAATTTTAGCACACTTATCGCTCCCAACGGGAAAAATTCAAAAACATATGATAGAATTTCTTGACCTGCGCAAGGAGGAGACCTTTCATGGATAAAATCAAAGAAAAAGGCCGTCCCGAACCGCTGCGGATCAGCGCGAAAATCCGCCGCCTGACGGGGAGGGCCATTTACCGGTACGACATGATCACGCCCGGCGACCGCATCGCCGTCGGCGTTTCCGGCGGCAAAGACAGCCTGCTGCTGCTCCACATTCTCAAGTTCATCAGGACTTACAGTCCGGTCAAATACGACCTGCAGGCTTTCAGCGTCGATATGACCAACGGTCAGTGGGACCCCGCGCCGCTCCAGACCCTCTGCGATTCGATGGAAATACCGCTGCACGTGATCCCTTACGCCATCGAGCACATTCTCGACGTCAAGCAGGAAGAATCCCCGTGCAGCCTCTGCGCCAACCTGCGCCGCGGCATCCTCAACGCCGCCGCAGTAAAGGCCGGATGCAACAAGCTGGCGCTCGGGCACAATCTCGACGACGTCGTCGAAACAGGGCTGATGAACCTGCTGCGCAACGGGCGCTTCCGCAGCTTCCAGCCAAAACTCTGGCACAACCGCGCCGAGATATGGCTGATCCGCCCCATGATCTATCTCAGTGAAATCCAGATCCGCAACGAGCTGAACCGCCTCGGCGTCGCCACCTTCCAGCATTGCTGCAAATACGGCGCCGACACCGAGCGTTCGCGCACCAAGTCGCTGATCGCCGAACTCAAGCCGCGTTTCCCGGACATCAAGCAGAGCATCCTTCACGCGCTGGAGAACCACGCCCCCACCGATCATTGGACGGCGACGCCGCGGCTCTACGCGGGCGTGTTCGAGTCGGACCGCTCCGTTCCGGATTCGCAGCAGCCGCTGGATCTTTAATACCGGTCAGTTCCAGCAGACGGACCGCCGGGTGATACTTTCCGGCGGTCCGTCTCAATTATAAATATAATGTCATTCGACCGAAAAGACCGCGCTCTTCGAACCGGCTTCGATGTCTTCAAGCGTCTTCAGGCAGCCGGCGTAATCCGCGCTGCCGCACAGCGCCAGAGCGTAATTTTTTCCTTCTTCTACGCCCGGCTGGTCGAAGGGATCGACGCCGAGCGCCAGACCGACCAGCGCCGTCACTGTTTCGAGCAGGAAGATCAGTCCGCCCAGGCAAAACTCGTCCGTCCGCTCCAGCTCGATCTCGCACAGCGGCAGCCCGCGGCGTTTCAGAGAAGCGACGACGCCGCGGCGCTCGCAGTCCAAAATGCTCTCCTGCGATATGCCGTCGAGATAGCGCGCCTCGTCGAAAAGTTTGCCGTCGGGAATCGCCAGACGACCTTCCGTGCCGGGCTTTTCGCTGAGAAAAAAGAAGAACTTGTCGTTCGGCCCCGAGGTGTAAAGCTGCAGCTGCGAGTGCTGGTCGATGGACCCCAGCGCCGGCTGCGGCGTCAGCCCAAGTCCGTTCTTGCCGAGGCTTTCGCCCCAGAGCTGCGCGAACCACTCGCCCGCCGATTTGAGCCGGTCGCCGTAGGACCAGAACACCGTCACGCTGCGGCCGGCCGCTTCGCCGCGCAGCACCTCACGTGCGATTGCCGTCGCCGCGCAGCCGGCAGTATCCTCCAACAGCGCTTTCTTCATCGCCGCCGCGCCGGCCAGCAGCCGTTCCGCGTCGATGCCCAGGGCGGCGGCCGCCGCCAGACCGCAGGCGGAAAGCACCGAATAACGCCCTCCCGTGTCCGCTGGGAAGTCGAGACAGCGCGTCTTTTTCTCGGCCGCGTAGGCGTGAAGGAACCCTTTGTCCGGATCCGTCACGGCAAAAATATGCTTCTCGACGTCCGCTCCCAGCGCCGCTGAAAGTTTCTCCCTGAAAAACAAAAAGTTGCTCAGCGTCTCCAGCGTACGTCCGGACTTGCTGACAACCAGCAGCGCCGCGCGCCGCGGCTCGAGCTGCGCCCAGATCGCCTTGTTGCTGCGGGCGTCGGCGTTGTCGGCGACAAAAAGCTGCGGCTGCCCGCTTTCTGCGGAAAAGGGATACAGCGGCTCGCAAAAGGCGTTCATCAGCATCTGCGTGCCCAGCGCTGAGCCGCCGATGCCGATCAGCACAATCTGCCCAAATCGCGCCAACTCGCGCCCCATTTCGTTCAGAGCGGAAAGATCCTGCTCAGGCAGGTTCATCCAGCCGCAGCCGTTTTTCTTCAGACGCGCGCCGGCAAGAAGCGTTTCCCATGCGCTCTCAAGCGCAGTCCCGGCGTCCGGCGGAACGTTTGCAGCCTTCTGCGCCTTGGTAAGACGAATTTTCAGCATGCCCTGTCCTTCCTTTCTCTTAATATGGATGCCGTCTCTGGAGACGTTAATTAAAAAAGATGTCTCTTTTTTCTCATAAAACGCGACACTTCTTATCTTTTGCTGTGTTTTTCATCATAATGAGGAATTGTATTTCGTTTTCCCTCGCTTGTAAAACGGAAATGCAGTTGTATAATCTTTCACAAGGGAATGGCTGTTTCGGGGCCGGCATGGATAACCTTCTTTATTTTACACATTACGGCCTGTTTCAGCTATAGGGAAATTCCTGAAGCCATCTTGAATATTTATATCGATAGGGGGACATTACATGTTCAAGATTCTTTCCAAGAGCGCCTTTGCGGCCAACGAGTTCGACATCTGGGTCGACGCGCCGCAGATCGCTCGCAACGGACGTGCCGGACAGTTCTGCGTCCTGCGCGTGAACGAGACGGGGGAACGCATTCCTTTGACCGTCGCTGAGTACGACCGCGAGGGCGGCCGCATCCGCATGATCTTCCAGACCGTCGGCAAAACCACCACGGCCCTTGGCAAGCTCAACGCGGGCGACTGCATCCACGACATTCTCGGCCCTCTGGGCACGCCCAGCGAGGTCAAGAACTACGGCACGGTGCTCATGGTCGGCGGCGGCGTCGGCATCGCGGCGCTGTTCCCCATCATCAAGGCGCTCAAGGAAGCCGGCAACAAAGTTATCACCATCCTCGGCGGACGCACTAAGGACCTCGTCATCATGATGGACGAGTGCGCCAAGTATTCCGACGAACTGATCGTCACCACCGACGACGGCTCGTACGGCGTCAAGGGCGTCGTCACCACGGCCATGGACATGCTTGCTCAGCGCGGCGAAAAGATCGACTATTGCTGGGCTATCGGGCCTTCCATCATGATGAAGTTCGCTTCGCTGAAGGCGAAAGAACTGCAGATCCCCTGCTGGGTCTCGCTCAACCCCATCATGATCGACGGCACGGGCATGTGCGGCTGCTGCCGCGTCACCGTCAACGACAAGATCCGTTTCGCCTGCGTCGACGGTCCCGAGTTTGACGGCTGGGGCGTGAACTGGAACGAGTTTATGACCCGTCTGCGCCAGTACAAGGACGAAGAAAAAATCTCTCTTGACAAGTACAAAAGCGAGGTTGGTGAATAACATGGCCATTTCTCCGAAAAAGACCCCTATTTCTGAACAGGACCCCAAGGTCCGCGCTCATAACTTCAAAGAAGTCTGCCTCGGCTACACCCCTGAAGAAGCGATGCAGGAAGCCTCCCGTTGCCTGCACTGCAAAAATGCCCCCTGCATCAAAGGCTGCCCCGTCGCCATTCATATCCCCGATTTCATCGCCGCGATCAAAGAGGGCGATTTCGAGAAGTCGTTCGAGATCCTCAGCCAGTCCACTGCCCTCCCCGCCGTCTGCGGCCGCGTCTGCCCCCAGGAAAAGCAGTGCGAAGGCGTCTGCACCGTGGCCCGCATGAAGGACCGCGCGACGGGCGTCAACAACGAGCCCGTCGCCATCGGCAAGCTTGAGCGTTTCGCCGCCGATTGGAAAGCGGCGCAGCCTGCCGTCAAGCCCGAGCCCGTTCCCTATAACGGCAAGGGCAAAGTGGCCGTCATCGGTTCCGGCCCCTCCAGCCTCACCGTGGCCGGCGACCTGGCCAAGCTGGGCTACAAAGTCACCATTTTCGAAGCCCTGCACCTGCCCGGCGGTGTTCTGATGTACGGCATCCCCGAGTTCCGTCTGCCCAAGGCGATCGTTCAGCACGAAATCGACAACATCCGGGCGCTCGGCGTCGACGTCGAAGTCAACGTCGTTGCCAGCCGTACCGTCACCGTTGAAGAGATCCAGAAGAACTTCGACGCCGTATACATCGCCACCGGCGCCGGCACGCCCAAATTCGCCGGCACTCCCGGCACCAACCTCAACGGCGTTTTCTCCGCCAGCGAATATCTGACCCGCATCAACCTGATGCACGGTTATGAGTTCCCCGTCTACGATACACCCGCCAAGAAGTCCAAGCACGTGGCCGTCATCGGCGGCGGCAACGTCGCCATGGATGCCGCCCGTTCGGCCCTGCGCCTTGGCGCCGAAAGTGTGACCGTGCTCTACCGCCGCTCCGTGGAAGAGCTGCCTGCCCGTGTCGAGGAGTATCATCACGCCGTCGAAGAGGGCGTCAAGTTTGAGTTCCTGACCGCTCCCGTTGAGTACATCGCCTACAGCGGCGACGACAAGAACGAAATGGGCACGCTGGTCGGCGTCAAGTGCCAGCGCATGGAACTGGGCGAGCCCGACGCTTCCGGCCGCAGAAGCCCCAAGCCGATCGAAGGCAGCGAGTTCACGCTTGAGATCGACACCGTCATCGAGGCTATCGGACAGAGCTCCAACAAAGTTCTGCTGAACGCCTGGCCCGAGCTGAAAACCAACAAGCACGGCTATATCGAAGCCGACGAGGCTACCGGCGGCGCCACCTCCATCGAAGGCGTTTACGCCGGCGGCGACATTGTTACCGGCGCGGCGACCGTTATCCTCGCAATGGGTGCCGGCAAAACGGCCGCCAAGGCGATCGACGAGTATCTGACCGCCAAAGCCGCCAAGTAGTCCATTCCTGTCCCTTGCAGCGAGAGCGCTTTCCGCGCCCTCGCTGTTTTTCTCTGCAAAGGAGCCGATTCCATGAGCTGCTGCGGCAAAACCGGCTACAACGCCAACGGCGACCTCAAAGACTGGAAGGTCTTTTGTCAGGAAACGCTCGAACTGGCGCGAACGAAAAACGATCCCGCGTTCCTGGACTACGTCGAAGGCGTCAGCGACAAGGCTTGGGCGCACATCCTCGAAGAGAACTTCTTCACCCCCGAAAAGGCGATGGAACGCCTGTGGGGATTTTACCGCACCGATATTCTGCCCTACCGCCGCAAGGATTAAAAGTCAGGCCCGCCGGCTCAGCCGGCGGGCCTGACTTTTAAGAAATCTGAATGCTCCTGCCTTCTCTGTGCATTTTACATTATCACCGCAGCTCTCCAGCCCCGCCCATAAGTCTGGTCATCTCTTCGATCCGCTCCAAAGGAAAAGGCGGCGAAGAGAGCGGCTTCATTGCAATCGCCATCAGCTTCATGGGATTATCAGCCGCTGCGAGCGGTTAAAACTCAGATGACCGCATACTCTACAGCGGTGGATAAGCGCCCATTCTCCATTCCTCCTGCCCCACACGGCAATTGGCTCCATAACGCCGCCGCAGCCGGAGGCACGATCACCCGGTTTACCATCCAGGTGCCGGTTTGCCAGGCAATAAGGGCAATGGTTCCGATGTTCACTTCCTGCGCCGACCGGCACTGCGGTTTTTCCGCATACTTTACAGACAAAAGCCTCATTGCACGGATGCGTTTTGTAGTATTTTTTCATAGAGTTTCTTCTTACTTTCTCGATTCATGGAAACGTTCCTCCTAAAGATGTTTAGCAAAATTCCTTTCGATAAACTTTGGGGAAGTTTATAAGCTTACAGCAAACCTCCCGGTTATGCTGCAAGCTCCAGTGTATTATATTTAATCAAAAAACAATCCCCTTAAAAATAATTTTCGCAGACAAGGGCTGTCTACCTGTTAAAACTTCGACTCACGAATCATACCTCATCGGCATAACTGTATGACCGTCCGTTACAGCTTCGCCGCAGAACAGTAGCAGAGCCTTCATGATCATTTCCATATCCGTTTTCTTCCAACTCGCGGCTTTTTTTCGTCTCCGCCTTTCCTTGAACGAACCGACCTCAATAAGATTGCCTTCCGGGTCTGCGATATAACAGGTCCCTTGTTTCCAGAGTTCTGTTATAGGCCTGCGGATACCTCCGCCCCGGCGGCATCCGCAATACTGTCTATAAGTTGCGGCGAAGTTCACCACACTCAGCGCAAATTCCTAGTGAATGGTCCATTTTGCAGTAGGAATATTCCCGGCATGTCATCTTCTCAAAATCGGACTTCCGGCGCAGAAGAAACGGTGTGCCGTTCTTTATCAAGATAGAGATTGGACGCATTTTTACTCTCTTTGATTTCAACCCTTAAGACATCACGGTAAAATCTGCTCATGACAGCCATATTATCTGCTCTAACCCCAAATCCGTCTCGTCTCATTTCAGCCTCCCTTTCAACTGTCTTGGCCCCGCCGTTCACCAAGATGCCTCTGCGCTTCCTGCGGCACGGTCTGCCTAAAAGCATTTCTATCGTGCCGCTTCAGGAACTTGCTCTGGTACTGATGATTTACATTCTGCCCAGCCCTACTTTGGAACTTTATATTCAAATGTTCAGACTGATCTTGCAATTGTCGTTTCTGGAAGTCAAGAATTATATTGACACATTAGCCAGCGCTAACTATAATGATGCGCGTTGAGGTTAGATCGGGCTAATGAATGTGCACGACATGATTCACCACTGATTTACGCTTGTTTGGAGGAAAAAGATGATGCCTCTCAGTTTCGCAGAAATTGACCAGCCGCACACCGTAAAGAAAATTGGAGGTAATCCGGATGTAAAAAGGCGTTTAGAGAATCTGGGCTTTCACGTTGGAAGCGAGGTAAGCATCGTCAGTATGCTCGCGGGGAATCTGATTATCAAGGTAAAAGAATCCCGCGTTGCGGTGAGCAATGAGCTGGCACGGAAAATCATAGTTTAACATTACGAGGGAGACAGGAAGATAAAGTGAAAACACTCAGAGACGTCAGTATCGGCACAAGCGCTACCGTCCTCAAAATCCACGGCGAAGGGGCTGTGAAGCGCCGCATCATGGATATGGGGATAACAAAGAACACTTCCGTCTATGTTCGTAAGGCTGCGCCGCTCGGCGACCCGATTGAAGTTACTGTGAGAAATTACGAACTCTCCATTCGCAAGGCGGATGCCGAGATGATCGAAGTCGATTGAACATCGCGAGGCAATACCCTCTTTTTTTTTCAGCGCAAAATTAGCGCAGGCTAATCGTTCAAAGCTCACGAGAGCAGAAAGGAACAGAGTAGTATGACTTTACGCATAGCCCTTGCAGGCAATCCGAACAGCGGCAAGACGACGTTGTTTAATGCGCTGACCGGCTCCAATCAGTTTGTCGGGAACTGGCCGGGCGTCACGGTCGAAAAGAAAGAGGGGAAACTGAAGAAATATGCTGACGTAACGATCGTCGATCTTCCCGGCATCTACTCGCTCTCTCCCTATACGCTGGAAGAAGTCATAGCAAGAAATTATCTGATTGGCGAACATCCGGAGGCAATCCTCAACATTATTGATGGAGCGAATCTGGAAAGAAATCTTTATCTTACGACTCAATTAACGGAACTTGGCATCCCTATGGTCGTTGCTATCAACATGATGGATGTCGTCAAAAAGACTGGCGATAAAATCGACACTCGGGAGCTTTCCAGGCGGCTTGGCTGCGAAGTCCTTGAAATTTCCGCGCTGAAGGGAAACGGCGTCGCGGCTGCCGCAGAAGCGGCCGTCGAGGCGGCAAAGAGAGCAGAGGCCGCTTCAATGCTCGCCTTTTCCGGACCCGTTGAACATGCGTTGAATTATATTGAAGAAAACGCCGTTCACAACATGCCGGAAGAACAGCAACGATGGTATGCCATTAAGGTTTTCGAGCGTGACGGCAAGGCGCTGGAGCAGCTCAAAATCCCGGCATATAGTCTTTCAGATATTGAGAGCGTCATCAAGTCTGCGGAAAAGGAACTCGATGACGATGCAGAGAGCATCATCATCAACGAGAGATACCTCTATATATCCAAAGTCATCGCGGCCTGCTACAACAAGAAACACCCCGGCAAGTTATCCAGCTCCGACAAAATCGACAGGATTGTAACGAATCGATGGCTGGGACTGCCGATCTTTGCAATGATCATGTTCGCCGTTTATTGGACTGCAATGGTTGGGGTCGGAGCTCCGGCTACAGATTTCACAAATGACAATATTTTCGGAGCTGGCTTCCATTTGTTTGATGACGGCGGCTACAATGAACTCTCCGAAAAATATGCGGAAGCTGCCGCGATTGTCGACGGCTACGACAGCTATACGGCGTCAAACGGGGCTCCGGCGGATGAGTTCCCTTATTCCGTACAGGATGAAGAAACGCTGGAAGTTACGGAAGAGACAGCCACGATCAGCGACTATCAGGAAGCAAAAAACACTTTGAAAGAGATCGGAAAGGAGCCAGACCCCTCGGATTACGGACTCTGGATCCCGGGTATCCCGGCGCTTGCCGAGAAAGCTCTTGACGCAGTTAACGCAGCGGATTGGCTGAAGGGACTAATTCTTGACGGCATTGTGGCGGGCGTCGGCGCCGTGCTGGGCTTTGTTCCGCAGATGCTGGTCCTGTTTTTGATGCTCGCATTCCTCGAAGCATGCGGCTATATGGCTCGCATTGCGTTTATACTCGACCGCGTGTTCCGTAAATTCGGCCTTTCCGGCAAATCTTTCATTCCTATGCTCATTGGCGTCGGATGCGGCGTTCCAGGCGTCATGGCAAGCAGAACCATTGAAAACGAGCGCGACCGCCGCATGACGATTATCACTACCACTTTTATTCCTTGCGGTGCAAAAGTTCCGTTCATCGGCATGATTGCCGGAGCTGTTTTCGGGGGTTCTGCGTGGGTAGCCACTTCTGCCTACTTTGTAGGGATGGCTGCAATTGTTGTTTCGGGCATTATACTGAAGAAAACAAAAATGTTTGCCGGCGAGCCTGCTCCATTTGTGATGGAGCTTCCGGCTTACCATTGGCCGACTCTCGGAAATGTTTTGCGCTCTACGTGGGAACGCGGCAGCTCTTTCATCAGGAAGGCAGGTACAATCGTCCTTCTTTCAACAATAGCCGTTTGGTTCACAAGCTACTTCGGTTTTACGGAAGAAGGCTTCCGCATGCTGACGGAAGATGAGCTTAACCTTTCCATCCTTGCAGGAATCGGGAACGCCGTCGCGTGGATTTTTTCGCCTCTTGGCTGGGGAAGCTGGGAAGCTGCCGTTGCCTCTATTACCGGTCTCGTTGCAAAGGAAAACATCGTCGGCACAATGGGGATTCTGTACGGCGGCGGAGATGGCACAGTATGGCAAAATCTTTCCAGCGTGTTTTCCGGCGTTACCGGATATTCTTTCCTCGTTTTCAATCTGCTCTGCGCCCCTTGCTTTGCAGCCATTGGAGCCATCGCACGCGAAATGAACAATCGCAAATGGACGTGGTTTGCCATCGGGTATCAATGCGGATTCGCCTATTTTACAGCGCTTATGATCAATCAGTTCGGAGGGCTTTTTACCGGAAATGCCAGCGCGGCTGGTCTTGCGGCTGCAAGTGCCGTACTCGCGCTGCTTATCTACATGCTGTTCTTCAAAAAGTCCCGTGAAACGGCCGGTCCTGCCAAAAACAATGCGGCAGTGTCCGCAGGAAGGAACTGAGAACAATGTTTTCATGGCTTATAAATAATCTTGGAACGATTCTGATTTCAATCCTATTGCTTGGAATCGCAGCAAGAATCGTCTTCAAAATGATCAACGATAAAAAACATGGGAAGTCATTATGCTCTGGAAACTGTAATCATTGCGCGATGAACTGTTCCGACGCTCCGACAGTCCGCAACGGCCAACGATAACAGCAATTATATTGATTTTTCCATATGCATGGCGCCGCAGGAAGTTCCTGCGGCGTTTTGTTTTGCGTAAAACAACGCACACATTGACGCTTTCACCGCAGACGCCCCGCTTGACGGCAGTTTTTTTATATGCGCAAAAAGAAGGCTGCCTACAGCGATGAAACTGTAAGCAGCCCGACGATACTCGTTTCTGGTCCCATGCAACGTTTCGTTTTTTGTCTGCCATAGGCAGTTTTGCCGCAGTAAATCGGATTTTTCAGGAGCATGCGTATCAGGCAGGCACTGATTTTCATTTGCGCCGGGACCGGAATGTGCAGAGGTGCCGTCCACGTCAGCCTCCGGCCGTTTTTTTGCCTTTGTCTTTTCGGCGCGGGCTCAGCTTCTGCGCCAGTACTTCTCCTCGTTGATCGGAAACAGTCTGTCGGTTTCGCGGCGGATGTCGCCGACCGCCTCGAAAAGCTCCCGCGCCGCCAGCAGCGCGTCGCGAAAATCGAGCAGCGCCTCCACGCGTTCGATGCGCCGCTCGCCTGTCAGGGTGGCGGGCAGTTCCGACAGCGACAGCTCCAGATCCTCTTCTTCGGCGCCGTCGTACTGAGAGCCAAGCAGGCGGCGCTTGTGCGACCAGTCAAGCCGATCGGCCACGCAGCGGCACAGCGAACCGAGAAAGGCGCGGCTTTCGTTCAGGCCAGTCAAAGGCGCTGCGCCGGCCATGCAAAGCTTTTTCAGCGCCGCCGCGCAGCGCCGCGTCAGAGATACCACGTCCAGCGTTTCCCGGACGGAACGGGAGTCGCGCGCCTCGCAGCAGTCGAGGCAGTTCAGCGCCAGTTCGTCGAGAACTTCGGCCTGACGCGCCGTCTGCAGCGAATTGGAAGGTTGATTTTCCTCGAAGGAACCGGCCGCGCTCTCCACCATGAAAAGGAACGCCTTGAGAAATTCCAAAAAGCTGCGCTGCAGCGGCGTGAGGTCGTAACGTTCGAAAAATTCGGGGCGAATCACTCTTTTCACCGCCCTTTCGGGTATAATGATGGGCGAACAAATTCCTGTTTTCCTCGGAGTTCGACGTTGCTTCAACGATTATAATCGAATCCGCGCGAAAAAAAAGCTCGAATCGCTTTTCAGCAGCTTGTCTGCCGCGCGTTTTTCAGCGAACAAATTTTTGCGGAGGTTGAATCATGAGAGTCGCTACCTTTAACGTAAATTCGCTGCGCAGCCGCCTGCCGATCCTCGAGCGCTGGCTGCCCGGCGCGGGCGTGGACGTGCTGGCCCTGCAGGAAACGAAAGTGCAGGACAGCGAATTTCCCCTTGACGAGGTAAAAAAGCTCGGCTACTGCGCCACGTTTCGCGGCGAGAAATCCTACAACGGCGTCGCCATCCTCTCGAAGAAAGAGCCCGACGAGGTGATCCACGGCTTCACCGACGGCGCCTTCCCGCTCTGGGACACGCGGCTGATTGCCGCCCGCTTCGGCGGCGTCTGGATCCTGAATACTTATGTGCCGCAGGGCAAGGAGATCACCCACCCCGACTACGAGGCCAAAAAGGAATTCCTGCGCCGCACCGCCGCCCTGATCGCCGCGCACAAGGACGAAAAGCTGCTCTGGACGGGCGACCTCAACGTGGCCCCGACCGAGCTGGATGTGACCAATCCCGCCAACAAAAAGGAACACGTCTGCTTCGTCAAGGAACTGCGCGACCTTTTCACGCAGCTCTGCGCGCCGTTGGTTGTCGATCTGCTGCGCGTCCATCATCCCGGTGAGGCACTGTACTCGTTCTTCGATTACCGCGTCAAAAACGCGCTGGAACGCAACATCGGGTGGCGCATCGACCACATGCTCGCCACGCGGTCTCTGGCAGACAAAAGCCGTGCCTGCTGGATCGACACGGAGCCGCGCGGCTGGGAAAAGCCCTCGGACCACACGCCCATGCTGGCCGATTTCGCTGACTGACACCAGGGAGAAACGACATGAAGTGGATGAGCGAACTGCTGATGCCCGCCTCGCGCGGACGTTCCTCGAAACTGCACGACCTCGGCCTGGCAAAAATCGTGCAGGGCGGCTACGGTCTGTGGAACCCCAACGACGAAACGCTGATTCTGCTGCCGGAGGGGAAAATTCTCTTTCAGGGCGCCGAGGACTTTCTGCTTCGCAGTCTCGAAGCCTTTCGTCCGCAGCATCTTGACTGCAGCACTTCCGCACGAGGCGCCCTCGACGCCGCCGTGCGCCTGGTCAAACGTGCCGGCGACCTGCCGGTGTGCTTCGCCGAACGGCGTCATGACAAGCTCTGCCTGCTGGGCCTGCACAGCGACTTCGAGGCCTCGCTTGAAATGGCCAACGATGCGCTGCGCACTGTCGGCAGCGCCGTCTGTTCGCTGAGCGTGCGTTTGCGCCGCGTCGACCGCCTGACGTCCGAGGGGCACCGCGTCGATTTGTTCTGCCGTTCCGAGGCGCCGTTCCACGGCGAAGAAGGACTGATCTGTCCTGACTGCGCCTGGATGGCCGCCTTCGACAGCCCCTGCCGCTTCAGCGAAGAGGCGCTGGACGCCGCGCCGGAAGAGCTGCGCGAAGTGGCCACTCCCGACTGCTCCACTGTCGAGAAGCTGTGCGAATATCTTAAGATCACGCCGCCGCGGATCGTCAAGTGCATGTTCTACGCCGTCGAGGGGCACGGCCTGGCCGCCGTGATCCTGCGCGCCGACCGCCAGGTCTGCCTGGAAAAAGTCCGCGCCGCGTTCCAGGGCGTGTCCGTCCGCCCCGCCGAACCGGCCGAGCTGGCCGCCGTTATGGGCGAATCAGCCGGCTACATGGGTCCTGTGGCTCTGCCCGCCTCAGTGACACTGCTCGCCGACTTCAGCGCCGTCGGCATCAAAAACGCCGTCGTCGGCGCCAACAAGCCCGGCTTCCACAAAGCGGGGGCCTGCTGGGGCCGCGATTTCAAGACTGACTTCGTCGCCGACGTAACGCTGCTTCAGGAAGGCGATCACTGCCCCCACTGCGGAGCGTCGCTGAAAAAGAGCGAACTGCGCCGCATCGCCGTTTTCCGCCCCGTCGATCCCGACGGCCTCGCCGAACCGTCGCTGACCTTTTTTAACGGTTCCGGCAAAGCCCACGTCCCCGCCTGGAGCGCCGAAATCGATCTGACGGCGCTGCTTTCGGCCGTGGCCGAGAGTTCCGAGCGCTGGCCCGACGAGATCGCCCCATTCGACGTCTACGTTTACTGGGAAGGCAACGAAACGCCGGACGCGCTCGTACCGCTGGTCGATGCTCTCGAAGGCGCCGGACTCCGTGTTGTCGTCGACGACCGCAGCGGCGCGTTCGAGAACCGCCGGGCCGAGGCCGCGGCGATCCGCGCGCCGCAGAGCGTCTGCCTCAAAAAGGACGAGAGCGGCTGGCTGCTTGACGTAACGCGGGACGGCTGTACCGAAACGCTCCCGCCCGCACAGTTTGCCGCGCAGCAGCAAGAAATTTTTTCGGTCTCGGAGCGCCATCCGTTCCGGACGTGATACAATGAGAATGATAAAAAAAGGAGCGTGCTGAACATGAAATTCGATCTCAGAAAAAAGCGATTCCTCATTTCGATAGTCCTGTTACTCTGCGGCGTGTTCGCCCTTTATCCTTATCTTGTCTCCAATCCCGCGCGGGATCTGCTCAAGACCGTCTCGCATCTGGACAAAGCGCTGGCTTCCTCGGTGATGAGATCTGTCTCTCTCGGTCAGGCGCTCGTCGAAAAGGGACGCGAGCGGGCCGCCGCCAGCGGCCATGAGCAGGCCGTTGCCGCCCTGACGGAAAAAATCGGCGCCAACGTCGAGAACCTGAAAAAAGAGCTGCTCGCCATGCCGCCGCATTCCACGCAGCTGTCCACGGGCGCCCGGACCGCTTACGAGACGCTGGAAGCGCAGCTGACGGGCTTCATCGTCTCCTTAGCGGAAGGCGGGAAGTAGCCGTGTCCTTCGAGCTGACAAAAGAAAACGCCGCCCTCTTCGGACAGCGGGTAAACGCTGTCGTGCGCAGCTACATTGAGACGCAGAACGGCATCTTCAAGTTTTCGTTTCTGAAAGCGCTGGGGCTGAAGCGTGTCGATCCCGCCACGGCTGCGGCGAAGGCCGGTGCGCTGAGAACGCAGGTGCAGTCCATGCTTGACGAAGTGCGCGAACTCAAACTTGAGGCCGGAGATCCGCTGCACGAGTTTTTCATGACCATGCGCCCCTATCTGCGCAGTTTGCATGCCGCCATGACCTTTTTCGTTGACCTCTGCGGTTCCATGAGCGCCGCCCAGGCGGACAAACGCTCCCGATATTGGAAAGAGCGCTATAAAAAAGACCTCGAAGAGCTCCAGCAGAAAGAAACCGATTATCTTGCAATCGGCAACGAGCTGAACCAGCGTTGGAAAAAGATCGCCGAAGAACAATAACCGTATAAGACAACGGGACCGGATTCCCTCCATGGGAGTCCGGTCCCGTTGTCTTTGTGAAGCTATTTTTGCTGCAGGCGGCGCGTGATCTCGTCGAACTCGCGGCGCACGCCCGAGCTGTCGAAAGCTTGGATTTCCGGCAGCTGCATCGCCGCCAGCATGTCGAACAGCTGCATGCCCGACTGGATCACCGCGTTCATGTCGCTGATGTGCTGCACCGTCGCGTAGGTATTTGAGGCCACCTCGCGGTCGCGTTTGATACTGTAAATGCAGTTCTGCACGCTTGCCTTCTGGTTGTCCAGCAGCTTCAAATACTGTTCGGCCGCTTTTACCGTCATCTCGTTGGAAGCGGCATTGCTGCGGAAAATCGCCTTCTGGTCCGCAGAGAAGTCGCTGCGCTTCAGCGCCGCACGGGCTTCCCTCAGACTGGCGGCGGCGCCATCGGAAATCTTCTTCACCTGCGGACGCCATTCGCCGTCAATTTTGTTCACAAATCCGTACTGCGTGTCCAGCAGCACGTCGATCAGCGTCACGTACATGCCGTAATATTTGCGGGCGATGGACGTGTCGTCTTTGTTCTGCGCCATAAGCTGCGTCAGCTGCGCCGTGACGCCTTTGACGTTCTCGAAGATCACAGCGTTGCGAAGCAGGCTGTCGCCGACCACCGACGAGAACAGCATGTCGGCCTGCGCATCAGTCAGCTTCAGTCCCCAGCCGCGCAGCTCCGCCGCGATTGCGTCGCGGATCTGCGCCAGTTCGCCGCGCAGGCGCTTGATGTCATTCTCGGCCTCGGCGATCGTTTTATCGCAGTCCTTCACCGTTTTCACAAACGGATTGTAAGACTTCTGCGGCGCGCCGATGCGTTTGTTCTTGTACTCCTCGATCCTCTGGTACAAACGGGGCAGGCGCTCCTTGATCTCCTCGGAACGATCCACCAGCTTGAGAGTCTCCGAGGACAGCAGAATCTTCTGGACCCGGCGCAGCAATTTAGTAATCTTCGCGCCCGTTTTCTGCCGGTCGGCGCCCAGCCAGGAGCTTTCCGGCAAACGTTTTTGCTTCTCGCGCAGAGTCGTGGCCTCGTCAAGAGTTTCCGTCAGATTTTCCCAGTCCGACATCACCGCCTCCGGCAGCGCGGCGCAAGTCCGCCCTGCCGCGACCGCACCAGCCATCCACAGCAGCACGGCCATCCACAGCGCGCCCTTGAAAGCTTTCATCTCTTGCGTGTCCTCCTTGGATTCTCAGGGTAATCTTATGTACCGCTCCCTCTTCATACAGGAAATCCGAGCCGGTGTCAATGACGATTTGTACAATATCAAAAATCTGCCGTAAAAAAGCGAAACTCTCCGATGCTAAAGTTCCCTTTGCTCCGCACCGAGCGAAGGGACGCACTTTTCACGCGCGCTGAAGCTGCCCGTCGATCTGCCGCATCCGGCGGTACGAAAGGGCGCTGAGCATGAAGAAAATCATCACCCAGCCTGCCGCCGTAGCATGGGCAATGGCAGAGACGCCCAGCGACGGCACCAGCCAGAACGAGAGAATCACGCGCAGCACAATCTGCAGCAGCGAGGCGACCATAACGATACGAAACTCGCCCAGCCCGCGAAAGAAACTCTGCATCACCACGTCGACGGCGCCGAGCACAAGGTAAATCGCCTGGGGCCTCAGATAAAGGCTGCCTGCCTGGACAATCACCGGGTTGGAGCCGCCGGGCGCGAAAATTTCCATGATCGCCGCAGCATTCAGAAACAGGAGCGTGCAGGCCGCGGACACGTACGTCAGATTCATCACAAAACCCGCGCGGAATCCGGCCCGAACGCGTTCCGCGTGCCCTGCCCCCACGTTCTGAGCGATGAACGTCGATTCGGCTATAGAAATGCCCTCGTAGGGCATGACCACGATCGCTTCGATTCGCGTCGCCGCGTTGTAGCCGGCCACCACGTCAGCTCCCATCGGATTGACGCAGCCCTGAGTGAGAAAACGCCCCACGTAGACGATAATGGACTGCAGCGCCGCCGCCCAGCTGTAGCTGACCGTCTGCCCCAACGCCGCGCGGTCAACGGCACAGTCGCCGCGGCGAAGCGCCAGCAGGGGCTCGTGACGATAGACATAATAAATACAGGCCGTCGAGGAAAACATCTGCGACAGCACTGTGGCCAGCGCCGAACCGCGCACGCCCAGCCCCAGCACGCCGACGAAAAGCAGATTCATGGCGATGTGAAGCGCCGACGCCGCCACCTGAAAGATGAACGGAGTCTTCGAGTTGCCGATGCCGCGCAGCGCCGAGGCGTAATAATTATACAAAAACGAAAAGATCAGGCCGGCGAAGACGATATTCAGATAGGCCATCGTCTCGTCGTGCAGCTCCGCCGGCGCTTTCGTCCACACCAGAACGCCGCGCGCGCCGTACAGACACAGCGCCGTCAGCCCAAGCGTGAACAGTGTGCCGAAGACCAGCGCCGTGAACATGGCCCTTTTGAGTTTCTCCGTGTCGCCGGAGCCGTAGATCTGAGCGAGCAGCACGGAAACGCCGGTGCATCCGCCGGCCAGGAAGAACACGACGATAAACAGAATCGGCGTGGCCACGCTGACCGCCGCCAGCGCGCGACTGCCGAGAAAACGCCCGACGATGACTGCGTCGACCGTGATGTACAGCTGGAGAAAAAAATTCCCCACCATAATAGGCAGCGCAAAGAGAAAAATAGGCCGGAAAACGCCGCCCGAAAACATCCGTTCTTTCGGCTCAGCGACTTCCATCCGGCCGCCTTCGCAGGAACTCATCGCTCAACGCCGGACTTGACCGCTGCCGCGGATCTTGTACTTTGTGCTGGTCAGCTGCTCGATGCCCATAGGGCCGCGGGCATGCAGCTTCTGCGTGCTGATGCCGACTTCCGAGCCCAGACCAAAGACGCCGCCGTCGGTAAAGCGCGTCGAGGCGTTCACATAGACCGCCGCCGCGTCGACGCGGTCAAGAAACCGTTCTGCCTCAGCATAATCGCTCGTGAGGATGCTCTCGGAATGTCCCGTGCCCCAGCGGGCAATATGCGCCAGCGCTTCGTCGAGGGAATTCACGATCTTGACCGAGAGGATCAGGTCGAGATACTCCGCTGCCCAGTCTTCGTCAACAGCCGCCTCCATATCCACAAAAATCTCGCAGGCTGCGGCGTCGCCGCGCAGTTCCACGCCGTGAGCCGTCAGCGCGTTGGCCACGGCCGGCAGAATCTTCGGCGCAGCGTCCTTGTGGATCAGCAGCGTCTCCATGGCGTTGCAGGCTGACGGCCGCTGCGTCTTGGCGTTGACAACGATCGGCACGCACATCTGCGGATCGGCCGAAGCGGCGATATACGTATGGCACACGCCGTCGCCTGTCATGATGCAGGGCACGGTGCAGTGCTCGCGCACGGCTTTTTTTAGACCACGGCCGCCGCGGGGGATCAGCACATCAAGATCGTCCAGCTGCATCAGCGCTGTCGTCGCTTCGTGCCCGGGAATGTCGATCAGCTGGATGCAGGCTTCGGGAAGTCCCGCAGCGGAGACGGCCTCGATCAACGCGCTGACGATCGCACGGCTGGAGTTCATGGCTTCGCTCCCGCCGCGCAAAATCACCGCGTTGCCCGACTTGAGGCAGAGCGCCGCCGTATCGGCGGTCACGTTTGGACGCGATTCATAAATGACGCCGATTACGCCGAGCGGAACGCGCACTTGCGAGATCTTCAGCCCGTCGGAATTGACATAGCCGCGCACCATCTGACCGATTGGATCGGGCAGCGCCGCTACGTCTTCGATGCCGACCGCCATGTTTTCTACAAGCTGCTCCGTGAGTTTCAGCCGCTCCAGCATTGCCCGGCTGAGGCCGTTTTCCTCTCCGCCGCGCATATCACGCTCATTGCCCTGCAGAATTTCGTTCTTATGAGTGCGCAGCGCCGCCGCCATGGCCCGCAGCACTTCGTTCTTCTTTGCCGCGCTGGCCTGTGCAAGTACAGCCGCGGCCCCCCGGGCCTTTTTTCCCATCTCGTGCAAAATCAAAGATGCGTCCATGGTTATTATCCTCCATTCCTCAAGCATCAAGCTCTAAAGCACCGTCAGATTATCGCGGTGAATAACCTCGTCAAAATCCTTCTCGCCCAGCAGCGCTTCAAACTCATCGCTGCGGTGCCCCAGGATCTTTTTCAGATCCCGCGAATTGAAATTTGTCAGGCCTCGGGCGATCTCGTGCCCGTCCGGGGACAGCACCGCCAGCAGGCGCCCAGCCTCGAATTCGCCGTTGACGGCCGTGATGCCCTTGGCCAGCAGGCTGCCGCCCTGGTCGGTCAGCGCTTTGACGGCTCCCGCGTCAATCGTCACCGATTCGAAGGGACGGTTGGCCGCGATCCACTGCTTGCGCGCGTGACGGCGCTCCATCGGTGGAATGAACAGCGTGCCCAGCACTTCGCCGTCGAGAATGCGGTGCAGCACGTTCTCCGCCGCACCGGAAGCAATTACCAGCGGAATGCCCGCCGGCAGCACCACATCGGCGGCCGTAATCTTGGTGTACATGCCGCCGGAGGACATATTGCTGCCCTTGCTGCCCGAGTTGTCGCGGATGCTCTGCGAAACGGTACGCACCTCATGGATCAGCCTGGCATCTTTGTGAACGCGGGGATCGGCATCGTAAAGCCCGTCGATGTCGGAAAGAATAATCAGCAGATCGGCGCCAGCGGCGCAGGCGACCAGAGCAGACAGAGTGTCGTTGTCGCCGAATTTAAGCTCGTCCACGGCGATCGTATCGTTCTCGTTGATCACAGGAATCACGTTCATGTCGGCAAGCGCGTGCATGGTGTTGCACAGATTGAGATAGCGCGAGCGGTCGTTGAAGCCGACGCGGGTCAGCAGGATCTGTGCGGTCGTGCAGCCGTACTCGGAGAAAAGCTTTTCGTACATCTGCATCAGCAGCCCCTGACCTACCGCTGCCAGCGCCTGCTTAACCGGCAGGCTGGCAGGTTTTGCGGAGTAACCGAGGCGTCCCATGCCGGCCCCGACCGCTCCTGACGAAACGAGCAGCACATCAATGCCGCGGTTGTGAAGGTCGGCCAAAGCGCGGCAAAGTTTGTCCATGCGCTGTATATTGATTTTGCCGTTACTGTGCGTGATGGTGCTCGTGCCGACTTTGACCACCACGCGGCGACATTTTTTCAGATCGCTTCGATCCATCGAAACGCCCCCTCTCTGTTGAAACGCTTGTATTTCATTTCGATCCCGAAGCATGTGGTTTATTGTACCACGAAAAAGCGGCGCCCGGCGTTTCCCGAAAGCGACGTGATTTCGGCGCGCTGAAACCGCGCCGCTTCGTAACTTTGTCACTGACAAAACGGAGCTTTCACTTTATACTTGTTTCAGCGATAGGAAAAAGCCCGGCCGTGCCGAGCGACTTCAGCAACTTACAGGAGGAAACTAAAGAAATGACGCCGATCGTCCTTACCAGTGAAAATTTTCAGAACGAAGTCCTTCAAAGCAGCGACGCAGTGCTGGTCGATTTCTGGGCGCCGTGGTGCGCCCCCTGCCGCGCCTTTTCGTCCGTCGTCGATGAAATCGCCGCCGAAGCTTCGGGCTTCAAAGTCGGCAAGGTCAACGTCGACGAGCAGCCCGAACTGGCCGCCTCGCTCCGTATCCTGAGCATCCCCACGCTGATTTTGTTCAAAAACGGTGCGCCCACCGCCCGCACCGTCGGCGTTCAGTCAAAAGAAAACGTGCTCGCGCTGCTCAAATAGGAGCCGCAAAAACAGGGTCTGAAAATGGGCGGAAGCGCCCGGCGGAGTAGTCCGCCGGGCGCTTCCGCCGCGATGTTTCGGTTCATTTTTTTGCCGTCAGCCGCTCCATTTTCTCCTGCGCAAGGATCTCGATGCAGCCGCGGGAAAGACACACCATGCCTTCGGACTGGAAATAGCGCAGCATCCTCGTCACCACTTCGCGGGCCGTGCCCAGATGAGCGGCGATCTTCTCGTGAGTGATCTTCAGCTTCTTTGTTCCTTCCAGCTCGCTCTCTTTCATCAAAAATTCCGCCAGACGGGCGTCAAAGCTCTTCCACAGCACCTGTTCAACCAGCCAGAGAATGTCGGACAGGTGAGAGGCCGCAATCTCGCCGATGAAATTCGCGAAAACCAGCGAACGTGCCACGAGCCGCTTACACACCGCCGGCGGGATCACCCACAGCCGCGAGCTTTTTTCCGCCTCGACGCTGACGTCGAAACGAAGTCCCGACACAGCGCAGGTGGCCGAAAACAGACAGATGTCGCCAGAAACAAGGCGGTACAGCGTCAGCTCGCGTCCTTCCGGAGAAAGGATGAAAGCGCGAATCTGTCCGTCCATGACGGCGATCAGCCCGTCGCAGTCGGCCGAACCGGTATGGATCGCCGCGCCGGCCTCAACGCTGCGAACGAGCGCCGCCGTCTCCAGCTCCGTACTTTCATTTGCCGTCAGCCGTTCCCAGAACGGGAAACAGTCTTTCAATTCGATGGGGACTCACCTTCCTTCGCCGTTGCTGCCGAACGGTTTCAAATTCTTACAGGAAAGCCGCCGAAAAATTCCGGCGGCTTTTGTTATTCGGAAACTGCGGTCAGCTCCCGTTTGGCGCGGCGGCGCGGCGAGCGGGCTTTGAATGCGAGCGCCTCGCCGTCGAGAGTGCAGTCCACCGTCGAGCCGTCGGGCACCGCACCGGACAGAATCAGATCGGAGAGAGGATCTTCGATTTTCGTCTGGATCAGGCGGCGCAGCGGCCGGGCCCCCTGATTCTGGGCCGCAACAGCCCGGAGCAGGAACTCCCGCGCGTCCTTCGCCATGGAGAGGATGATTCCATGCTCGCCAAGGCGCGAACGCAGGTCGAACATCATAATGTCGAACACGCGGGCCATCTCTTCGGCGCTGAGCGGATGGAAGACGAGCTGCGCGTCAAGCCGGTTGAGGAACTCGGGACGAAAGAACTCCCTCACGGCGCCAAGCAGCGCTTCCGATTGTTTCTTCTTTTCCGCTTCCGCGGAGGCGGAAAAGCCGAATCCCGCTTTCGACGTTTCGCGCACGCCGAGGTTGCTGGTCATGATGATGACGGTGTTCTTGAAATCGACCGTGCGGCCGTGAGCGTCGGTGAGCCGCCCCTCTTCGAGGATCTGCAGCAGCAGATTGAACACGTCGGGATTGGCCTTTTCGATCTCGTCGAACAGCACGACCGACCAGGGGTGACGGCGTACGGCCTCGGTGAGGCGCCCTTCTTCGTCGTAACCGACGTAGCCGGGCGGCGCGCCGATCAGCTTGGCGGCCTCGTGGCGCTCCATGTACTCGCTCATGTCGAAGGCCAGCAGCGCTTTCTCGCTGCCGAACAGAGAGTGCGCCAGGCAGCGGGCCAGCTCGGTCTTGCCGACGCCGCTTGGACCAAGGAACAAAAAGCTGCCCACGGGGCGGCGCGGGTCTTTCAGGCCGCTGCGCGAACGGCGCACGGCGCGGCAGAGCGCGCTCACCGCTTCGTCCTGGCCGACCAAGCGCTGATGGATCTCCGACTCAAGGCGCAGCAGGCGCTGGGCCTCACGCTCGGTCAGAGTCTTGACGGGAATGCCGCTCCACTCGGAAAGCACGCCGGCGATCTCCTCCTCATCGACGGTCAGTCCTTCAGGGATCTGCTGTCCGTCGAGGTCAAGACGCACTTTTGCTCCCGCTTCGTCGATCAGGTCGATAGCCTTGTCTGGCAGGCTGCGGTCGGACAGATAGCGGCTGGACAAACGCACAGCAGCTTCCAGCGCGCCTTCAGTGTAGTGTACGCTGTGATGTTTCTCGTAACTTTCCTTCAATCCCTGCAGGATCGCCAGCGCCGCGTCCTGGTCAGGCTCACCGACTGCCACAGGCTGGAAACGACGCTCCAGCGCCGCGTCTTTTTCGATGTTCTTCGTGTACTCGTCGCGCGTCGTCGCGCCGATGACCTGAAACTCGCCGCGGGCCAGGCTGGGCTTGAGGATGTTGGCCGCGTCCAGCGAGCCTTCGGCGCTCCCCGCGCCGACGACAGTGTGAAGCTCGTCGATGAAAAGGATCACGTTCTTGGCGGCGGTCAGCTCATCGACGATCTTCTTCATGCGGTCTTCGAACTCGCCGCGGTACTTGGTGCCGGCCACAATCGCCCCCATGGTCAGCTCCACGACGCGCTTGCCTTTGAGCAGCGGGGGGACGGCATCTTTTTGAATCTTGCGGGCCAGTCCTTCTACAATCGCTGTCTTGCCTACGCCGGGATCGCCGACCAGCACGGGATTGTTTTTGCGGCGGCGGCAGAGAACCTGCATCATACGGTGCATTTCCTGCTCGCGTCCGATCAGCGGATCCAGTTCGCCTTTGGCGGCTTTGGCCGTCAGGTCAACGCAGTACTTGTCCAGCGTCGGCGTTTTGGCGTCCGACGCCGGCCGGCTGGCGGCATTCTTTTCTTCATTGTCCGCTTCCTGGCGGCTGGACTGCGCGACCAGCTGTTTCTTCAGGCCGGCGCACAGATTTTCCGTGTCAAGCCCCAGTTCCGCCAGGGCATGGCAGGCTGTGCACTCCGGCGCAGACAGCACGCCGAGCAGCAAATGTTCCGTGCCGACGTAACTCGAATGAAGTTCGCGGGCAACATGAATGGCTGTGTTCAGCACGCTGCGGGCCCGCCCCGAGAGCGGCAGGTCGACAGGCTGCGCGTACGGCGCGGCAGGCGGCCTCAGCTCAAGAATTTCGCGCGCCACATCTTCGGCAGCCAGCCCGGCTTCTTTCAGAGCCAGCGCCGCCACCGACGACTCTTCGGCAATCAGGCCGATCATCAGGTGTTCCGTGCCGATAAAAGCGTGTCCGAGGCGCAGTGCCTCACGATGCGCGATCTGGATCACGCGTTTGCTTCGTTCCGTAAAAAACTGCCACAAGGCACTCCCCTCCTTAATTCGAAGGATCCTCAAACATTAGGCCAAATCAAGGCCGCAGAGCATTTTCTTGAGCATCTCGGCCGCCAGCAGACTTTTCTTGTAAGGCGACACGTCGAACATGCTGTCGCACAGCTCGCTGATATGGCGCAGCGAAATTTCGATCAGCAGACGCTCGCGGGCGTCAATCATGCCGCGCGCCTGAAGAGAACACAAAAGGCGCTTCGCATCAGCTTCAGAGATGGAATCGCCGACGATCTTGACAATGTGGCGAGCCCGCTCTTCGGGCATGTCGTAGCTGATCTTCATGATGCGGATATAGCCATGCCCGCCCCGCTGGCTTTCCACGATATAACCGCGTTCAGGCGTGAAGCGGCTTCTCAGCACATAGTTAATCTGGCTGGGAACGCAGCCGAAGCGCTGCGCCACATCTTTGCGGCGCAGCGAAACACGTTCGCCGTCGGCGGCTCCTCCCTGTACTTCCTGTTCAAAAAGTTCGTTGATGTAGCTTTCGATGACCTCAGTCAAACTGCTCATGTCAGGCTTCCTCCGTTCCATCGATCAGACGGGACGATTGTAGCCTATTGGTCAAATATAGTCAAGAACTGATCAGATTTATTTCTGACCAATTTTATTTTCCGTGCCGCCGGCCAGACGTTCCAGATTGGCACGATGACGCCACAGCGACAGCGCCGCCAGCACCAGCGCGAGGATCACGAAAGCGCGGTGAAATCCCCAAAAGTAAAAAGATCCGGCGATGAACAGCAGAGTCGCCAGAGAAGCCACGGAAACGTAACGCGTGGCTTTCATAATCATGAACCAGAGGGCGCCGCCCAGCAGCACCACCGCGCACGACGGCCACATCTGCACGAAAAACAGCGTGCCCAGCGTCGTGGCCACGCCCTTGCCCCCGTGAAACCCGAGCCAGACAGGATAGTTATGCCCGCACACAGCGGCGAAAGCTGCCGCCGCCACTGCCGCGTCGCTGCCGCCCAAAGCGCGGCACAGCATCACAACAGCGCCGCCCTTGAGCATGTCCGCGAGCGTCACAAGCACGGCCCATTTTTTCCCCATCACACGCCCCACGTTCGTGCCGCCGGTATTTCCCGAGCCGAACGCGCGGATATCTTCGCCTCTCATAATCCTGACTGCCAGATACCCCGAGGGGAACGAACCGAAAAGATAGCCGATTGCCGCCCAAAGCGCCAGTTCCATGCCGTTTTCTCCTCTTGATGTTTTTTATCCGCGCTTCGCCCCGGCGGGGGACGCGCGGAAAAGCGTAAGAACTCCTATAAAATACGTTCCCGCGGCGACCGCGCTCCGCAAAACTTTGCCGGCTCAGTCCTGCGCTTTTTGCCGCCGCAGCGCAAATGCGTCGGCGATCTCCGCGCCGAGTCCTTTGGGACGGACAAAGATCGGATTGATGTCCAGCAGATCGATGTCCGGTTCCGCACAGCCCATCTGCGACAGCGTAACAATCTGCCGGGCCAGCGCTTCCACGTCCATGGGCGTGCCAAGCCATTCGCCTGAGATGAGCGGATACCCCTTAAGACTTGTGATCATATCCATGGCCGTTTCCAAAGAAACCGGCGCCACGCGCAGCGAAATATCTTTCGTCAGGCCGTAATAGGCGCCCCCCAGAGCCGCGGCTACAACCGGTCCGAAGAGCGGGTCGCGTTTGATGCCGATCATGCACTCGACGCCGTCGGTGATCATCTTCTGAGCTACCACGCCCTGAATCTCCGCTCCGGCATGGACGCGGCTGGTGCGCTCGAGAATACGGCCGTAAGCGTTGCGCAGCTCTTCTTCAGTGCGCAGATTCAACGCTACGGCACGGGCCTGCTGCTTGCTGGCGAATGACGGTGAAACCACCTTCAGCACCATCGGAAAGCCAATGCTGCGCGCCGTCTCCAGCACTTCTGCCACCGAAACGCAGAGACGGTGCCTGACCGTTCTCAATCCGTAGGCTTCGACCAGCGCCATGGCGTCACGCTCGCTCAAACGCTGCGGGCAGCTGTCGAGAAAGGGATGACTCGCCGGCTTGCAGAGTTCGTTTATCGGCCGGATGTTGCGGCCAATACGCCACAGACTGGACAGGGCTTCGGCGACGCGGCGCGGGATGTTGAACAGAGGCACGCCTTCCATATTCATGCGCCGCACCATCTCGTCCAGCGGGCGCCATCGGCTCAGACAGCAGCAGGCCAGCGTCTTGCCTCCACGGCGATGCGCCGTTCCCATGGCGCGGGCCAGGCGCTCGCCCTGAGCAGCCGTCAGCGAACCGGCGATAACCAGGATCATGTCGCATTCATCGCTGCCCTGCAGCGTATCGAGGATTCGTTCCAGCGTTCCCTCGCGGTCGAGCGCCCGTTCGGACAGATCCGCCGGATTAGCGGCGTTGGCCCACTGAGGCAGCAGAAGCTGGATCTTTTCTTTCAGAGCGGCGGAAAACTCGACCACATCCAGCCCGGCCTCGTGGCACTGGTCGCCCTGCATCATCGCCAGTCCTTCGGACAGCGCCAGCACCGCCACACGGTTGCCCTGCGGCGGCACCTCCAGCGAGGAAAGCTTGCCGAGATCGACGACCTGCTGAACGTCGCGCAGCAGCACCACGCCGAACTGACCGGCCACAGACTCCCACATGGTTGAGTCGGTCCAGGCCGCGTCAGCATGGCGCCGCGCCAGACGGTCGCGAAACGCCTCGTTCACGCCGCTTCGCAGCAGCACCACCGGCAGCCGGCGCTCCGCCGCGCGCGAAGCCATCGCAAGAAAATCGCGCCCCCGCGACAGCGATTCGAAGCTGAGAATCAACAAAGTCGTCATCGGGTCGTTGACGGCCGCTTCCATGCAGCGCAGCAATTCCCCGTCGCTGTCAGCGCAGCTGCCGAGGGAAACGACGCGGCGAAAGCGGACACCTGCCTCCACCGCCATAGCATAGAGCGAAAACGGCACCGTTCCCCCTTGCGCGATCAGCGTCACATGCCGTTCCTGCGGCTGGCTCTCGGGCATTCGTACGGCAGCCGACCAGCACAGCGCCAGCCGCTGCTCCCAGTCGAAAAATCCCTGGCTGCCCGGCCCCAACGCCCGGCCGCCAGCGGCTCGATATTCCCGCAGCAGCCGCTCTTCTTCGCGTTCCAGACGCGGGCACCCGATGATCACAAAACCGACCTGCCGCTTGAGGCATTGTTCCAGCAACGGCGCGCAGTCCGTGCAGCCCGGCGAGATCATGACCACGTCGATTTTTTCGTCAGGCCATTCGGCTGCCGCAGCGTTCTCGCGGCACACGACAAAGAAATCCCTGCGTCCAAGATCGCTCATCAGCGCCAGCGGGCGCAGATCGGCCTCCGAGCCGCCTCCGCCGTCGACGATCAACAGACCGCGGTTCCACACAGTGACTCCCCCCTTGCGTTTTTCATGACGTGAAGATTATATCCCATCGCCCAAATCCTGTGAAGTTTACGCCGCTTTACCGCGGCGAGCCGTCCGCGCCCGTCGGACAATTAAAAAAGAGCGCCCCGGCAAAACGGGAACGCTCTTTTTCGCTTGGACTGATAAAACCTTGATTGAGGGGAGAGACTATTTCTTGCCCTTCTTAGCGGCCTTGGGTGCAGGCTTCTTGGCAGCTTTCTTGGTGACGGTCGCGTCGACAGCTTCGCGCAGAAGCTTGCCAGCCTTGAAAACGGGGACTTTCTTCGCGGGGATGTGGACAGTCTTGGAAGGATCCTGAGGATTGCGGCCCGTACGAGCGCTGCGCTGACGTACTTCGAAAGTGCCGAACCCCACGATCTGGACTTTGCCCTGCTTCTGCAGCGTATCCTTCACGCCTTCGAGCATAGCAACCACTGCGTTGGCTGCATCAACCTTCCGAAGATTCGCCTTTTCCCTTACGAACTCAATCAATTCAGCCTTTGTCATTTTTCAGACACCTCCACACAGGATTTGGTACTCAACGATGTGAGTATATCACAGCATTCGCGCCTGACAACCCCCCTAACCGCAGATTTCTGCTGATTCCGCGCGCTGAAACGTGCTCCCCTGTGACTTGGGGAAGGACTATATTACAAATTTTTGCAGTAAAAATCTATTTCTAAAAGCATATACAGCTCTTACTGATACTGCAAAATAAGAGAATCTCTGCTATGATAGCAAACATCAGGAACTCTTCATTTTTTGTTTTTTCATGAAGGAGGATGAGCGCTTATGTATTCAATGGCTCATGTCGGAATCCGCGTACAGGATCTTCATCGAGCGCTTCATTTTTATGTTGACGCTCTCGGCGGCACGAAGGACCGGGAGTTCAAAATGCCTTCGGGATCCCATCTGGTCTTTGTCAAGTTTGCGGACTTCTCTGTCGAGCTGATCTGCAAGCCCGGTGACGAGCGCGTTCCGGGGCGCAACCATTTGGCGCTTTCCGTTCCGTCCATGGAAGACGCCCTCCGGCGCCTCGGCAGCTGCGGCTTTGCCGCAGGCCCCGTCAGTCCCATGGGGGAGCACGCCCGCAATTGCTTCCTCAGCGGCCCCGACGGCGAGATCATTGAACTCTGCGAAGGGAGCCTGTAGCTGCCCAAACAAAAAGGATCCCTGCCTGCCGGATGGGGATCCCGTTATTTGCGCCGCCGCTTCATTGCCGGCTTTCGGCCTGTGTTTTTTTCATCTCTTCTTCGTAGTTCCGGATTAACCCGCCGATCGTCGTCTCTTCAGCTATCTTGTTCACCATGAAGTTAAGATTCTGCCAGAAATGTGAAGAAGCGCAGACATGGCCGCGCTGATGCGCCAAATCGCATCCTCCAGGCGTGGTGCATTCGGGAAAAACAATCTGTTCGCCGGCGGCCCTCAGCACTTCGGCAACCGTGATCGTATCAGGATCGCGAACTAATTCATAGCCGCCCCGGGCCCCCCTGTAACTGCGCAGAATCCCGGCGCGGCGCAGCTTGGATACCAGCTGCTCCAGATATGTGTCAGAAAGATTCTCGGCCTTGGCCACATCGCTGACACTGACCGGCAGGCCGTTCCGGGCCATTTCGGAGATAGCGATGACCGCACGCAGTCCGTAATGAGCCCTTGTTGAAACTTTCATTGATAAAGAACCTCCGTCTCTGTATGCTTCGACAAATTTCATCGAGTAAAAATCCGTAGCGTGCCTTCAGGGCAAAACCCTATCCTTATATTTACACGCATAATGTTGCTGAACTATACCACAAAAACGACCGCCAGTACAGACAGGAAATCGACCGTCTCCTAAAACAGGCTGTAACCGTCTTTGCGGCGTCGCAGCGCAAAACTAAGTACTTTCAGCGATGCTTTTTTGACTAAAAATAATATCATTATGAAGAAAGCAGTATCAGATTACTGACACTTCAGCGAGATCATGTAAGGAGCTCTGAACTACGATGAACAACTCTCCCAGCGCTGCCCAGCAGCAGTTTATCAAGATGACTCAGTCGCCTCTGCGCCCTCTGATTCTCGGTTTGGCCATGCCGACCATCTGCAGCATGCTGATCACGTCCTTTTACAACATGGCCGATACGTTCTTCGTAGCCCGCATCGGCACCAGCGCCGCCGGCGCCGTCGGCGTGGTCTATTCGCTGATGGCGATCATCCAGGCCATTGGCTTCATGTTAGGCATGGGAGCCGGCAGCATCGCCTCGCGGCGCCTGGGAGAAAGGAAAGACGACGAGGCCTGCGCAGCCACCTCATCGGCGTTTTTCGCCGCGCTCGCGCTCGGCCTGCTGGTCGCCCTCGGCGGCCTAATCTGGCTGGATCCGCTCATGAGGCTGCTCGGCTCGACGGAGACCATACTGCCCTTCGCACGTCAATATGCCCGCTGGATCCTGATCGGCACTCCGCTGATGACAACGTCTTTCGTGATGAACACCAACCTGCGTTCCGAGGGCAAGGCGTTCTTCGCCATGCTTGGCCTCGTCACCGGCGGACTGCTGAACGTAGTGCTGGACCCTCTGTTCATCTTCACGTTCAAAATGGGCATCGCCGGCGCCGCCATCGCGACCGTGCTGAGCCAGTGCGTCAGCTTCTCCATTCTCATGTCGCATTTCGTTTTCAAACGCACGGTGCTGCGCATCAGTCCGCGCTATGTGTCGCGCTCGACCGCTTTTTACGGCCTGATCGTCCGCACTGGCATGCCGACTCTGTTTCGCCAGGGCATGGCTTCGATCGCCAGCATCGCGCTGAATACAAGCGCCGCCGTTTACGGCGACGCCGCCCTCGCCGCCATGGCCATTGTCATGCGCGTCTCCATGTTCATCGGCTCCATCTTGATCGGCTTCGGCCAGGGGCTTCAGCCCGTGGCCGGCTATAACTTCGGCGCCAAGCGCTACGACCGCGTCATTGCGGCATATAAATTCTGCGTCCGCACCGGCCTGATCGTGCTGACATGTCTGGCGGCGTTCTTTTTCGTCTTTGCGCCGCAGGTCATCGCCCTGTTTCAAAACACCGATCCGCGCGTCGCTGAGATCGGCACTTTTGCCTTCCGCGCCCACTGCATCACTCTCGTCACGCTGCCCGTCACGGCTCTTACCGACATGCTTTTTCAGGTCACCGGGCGCTACAAGGAGGCGTCGTTTCTTTCCGGCGCCCGCCGCGGTTTTTTCTTTATTCCCTGCGTCATCGCTCTGCCCCGCTTCATCGGCCTCGCCGGCATCCAGATCAGCCAGCCTGTGGCCGACGTCCTCTGCGCCTGCTGCTCCATCCCCCTTGTCAAAAAATACCTCAACTGGATGAGCGCGCAGGTTCCGCTGCAAAACAACAGCCGCCATGAAGACGCAGAGACACAAAGAATAGCCCGGGAACGGCCGATCTGAAGAATGCTGCCGCAAAAGCTGAGCGCACTCGGCGCTAAAATTACGGGCTGAACATATACACTCCGTCGAAGCACAGGTCAGGAACTTTCGGCTTTTCTCCGAGTCTTCGAGCCTCCGCAGTGTTTTTTTTGCTTTAAGGGCTTGACGCAAATCCAACGCGTGGTATAATGCCCTGTGTTACGCGGAGGTGGCGGAATTGGCAGACGCGCAAGACTAAGGATCTTGTGGAGCAATCCATGGGGGTTCGATTCCCCCCCCCCGCACCAAATCATGAATACGAAAGAGGCTCCGTGCAAAATCCGCATTTGCACGGAGCCTCTTTTCGTCCGACGGGCGCGCCGCGGCGGGTCAGCGCACTGCCGCGGCGCAAAACCCCAGCGTTTGCGTTTCTCCTTCACAGACTGCTTCTTCACAGCCTACTTCTGCAGATCGAGATACATCACTCCCATGACATTTGTGCTCGACACGGCGACTTTTTTGTCGTCTCCCAAATACTTGCCAACTTCTTTTTTGACCCTGTCCAGCTCTTCCTCGCCGTATTCAGGACCATAAAGCCAGCTCGTGTAACGCAGATAAAAATTATTAGGATCAACGCGTTCTTCCCGATGACTCACGTTCGTCCAAAAGTCAGGATAATATCCGTCGGCCAGCAGGATATTCATAAAATAGACGATGTCGCCGCCTCCGTGCGTGCGCGGCGCCCGTCCCAGCCCCAGCGCGATTTTCTCGAAAAACAGATCTTTGATTTTGAGCCACGAGCTTATGAAGATCCCTTTCCGGGCCAGAGCGGCAATTCGGGGATAATTCTCGTAGTACGAGATGACAGGACTGTTGGATATGAACGCGTAGTCATATTTTTTCTCGGGAGCGAAATCCTGAAAAGCGGCGCTGTGGATGACGATCGACGTCCCATCATACCCGGACTGAGAAAGATAATCCCGCGCCTACCTCGCCATTTCCACGGAAGGCTCCAGTCCTTCGGCAAGAGCGCCTTCGTCGAGAAGCCTCTTCAGATAGCGCCCCGCCCCGCAGCCAATATCGATCACGCTGCGGCCTTTCAGCTCAGCCTTCGCCCTGAAAAGATCAAATACCTGATCACCGCCGGGCCTGGACGAGATCTTTCGAAATTCGCGCGCCCGCTTGTTCCACATGGCGTTGGATTTTTCCATGTCCTGCCGCGGCTTCGACAGTTTCGCAACGCAGACAGATTTTATGTCATTCATCGATTCACACCTCGCAAAAGTTTCCGAATGTTTTTCAACGAAACCGCGACAGACGGCGCGATCCTTCCCGGGCCTTTGCAGCAAACTTCGCCGTCTTTGCGCCCGCCGCACGGCAAAAGGAGCTTATTTTATTATAAAATCTGTCATATTATATATTAAGCAGACTGGTTGTCAATCGTTTACGCTCTGCCGCGAATGGGCAGCTTCAAAAGTCCGTCCGTCTCAAATGCTCATACTTCCATTCCCGCGATAAGCGCTCCGACGACTCTGATACGAGCCAGTTCCTTTTGCAGCAACGTCATTCGCTCCCGTTTCATGGCCGCCGTTATCCCCGAGTGACATTTTCTTTGAACAGTTAGGGGTGACTTTATCACTGAGCAACGACAGCACATTTGACAAAGATTGACAAAAAAGAAGAAATCGTCCATAATTATATTTTTATTGGCGCTCATCTGGCGCCTTATTCAGGGATGAAACGCCAAGGGCGCTCACGGTGAGCGGTCCTTTGGAGATCCCTTGCGATTCTGGGAGGAATTACGAAGTGACCGCAGCAAGTTTTAGAGATTTCAATCTGCCCGAGAGCTTTCTCGCCGCTCTCGATCAACGAGGCTTTACGACGCCGACGCCTGTTCAGACGCAGGTGCTGTCGCAGCCCAATCTGGACACAGACATGGTCGTACAGGCGCGCACGGGATCCGGCAAGACGCTGGCGTTCCTTCTGCCGCTGCTGAGTAAACTCGAAAGCGCCAAGAAACCGCGTCTGCTGGTGCTCTCGCCGACGCGCGAGCTGGCCATGCAGAATGCCGGAGAATCAGAATTTTTAGGCCATATCAAAGGCATTGTCACAGCGAGCATCGTCGGCGGCATGAGCATGGAGCATCAAATCTTCCAGCTCCGGCGCGGCGCTTCGGTCGTCGTCGGCACGCCGGGGCGCGTCCTCGACCATATCCGCCGCGGCACGCTTGACCTGAGCGAGATCGAAACGCTGGTTCTCGACGAGGGCGACAACATGCTCGACATGGGCTTCCGCGACGAGCTCGAAGCGATTCTCGACGCCGCCGTGAACCGCAAAAAGACCTGGCTTTTCTCGGCAACGATGCCCGACTCGGTGTTTTCGCTCTGCAAGCGCTATCTCAAGGAGCCGCTGCGGCTGGAGCTGAACCACGAGGAAGAGCAGCACGAAGACATCGTGCACCGTGTGTATCTGGTGCCTTCGCGCCAGCGCGTGGAAGCGCTGGTCAACATTCTGCTCTGGGAAAAGCCGGAGCTCTGCCTGATATTCTGCCACACCAAGACCGATACGGGAGAGGTCGCGGGCCGTCTTCAGGAGGAGGGGCTGATGGCTCTGGCGCTGAACGGCGACATGACGCAGCGCGAACGCAGCAACGCCTTGGAGTCGTTCCGCACCGGGCGCATTCCCGTTTTGGTCGCCACCAACGTGGCCGCCCGCGGGCTGGACGTGCAGGGCGTCAGTCACGTGATTCAGCTGGGCCTTCCCGACAACATGGAGACCTTCGTGCACCGTTCCGGACGCACCGGACGGGCCGGGCACGAGGGCAGCAACTTGCTGCTGCTGACGCCGCAGGAATCTGGGCGCTTCAAGTTCATGATCCGCAGCTCCGAGATGAAGGTTGAATGGCTGAAAGTTCCCGACATTCAGGAGATCTGCGTCATCCAGCGCGAACGCCGCGAGGAATCGCTGCTGGGGATTGCTCCCGCGCCGGAGATCCGCGCCTGGGCCGAGTCACTTCTCGAACGCAGCGACGACGCGGCGGATCTGGCGGCCAAGCTGCTGACGGTCGTGGTCAAGGACATCCCCACAGGTTACTCCCTGAGGGACTCGCTCCAGCGCGAGCTTGACCAGCGCCGCGAACGCGCCGCCGTGCGCCGTGAGGGGCGCGCCGGTTCGCGCTTTGACGGCGAACGGCGCGGCATCAGCGTGGAACGGGCACGCTTTCGCGGGCAGGGGCTTTCCATCCGCATCGCCAAGGGTCGGAACGACCAGGAATGGTCCGTGGGGCGCATTCTCGGCGCGCTGTGCGCAGCGCTCGGCGTCAGCCGCGACGAGATCGGCAACATCAAAATGCGCGACTCGCACACCGAGGTGGAACTGAGTCCCGCGGCAATCGCCAGCCTCGACGACGGCGGACGGCGGCGGCTGATCGACCGCGGCTTGATCTCCGGAGGCTCCGGCGAACTCCAGCCCCGCTTGGGCGGCCCGCGCCGCGAGCGCCGCTTCGATCGTTCCGGCGAACGTCTCGGCAAAAGAAATTTCGAGCGTACTTCGGAGCGCCGTCCCCGATACGGACGCGACGCCTAAACAGAAGCACAGGAGCCGTTCCGCTTTTTAGAGCGAAAACGGCTCCTGTTTGTTTCTTCCGTTTTGATTTTCAGCGCCCCAAGCGAGTATAATGGACGGGAATTATTAGGAAGAAGCGGCGCGGCCGTCACATTTTCGCCGACGCGAGCATACATTTTTCAAAAAGGAGTTTTTTCCATGGAATTCGATCCGGAAAATATGAAAATCCACATCTGCAAAAAATGCAAGGGTTTGGGATTTGGCATCGACCTGAAGGGCAATCGTTTCAATTGTTCCGAGTGCAACGGAACGGGACGCATTCTTGTCAAGACGCTCAAGGAGGAATTCACGCTCGACAGTTTGAGCGAGAATCTCTCTTTCGACAAGGAAACGATGAAAATCCGCGTCTGCAAATCCTGCGGCGGCCTTGGCAGCATCAATTACGGCACAGAAGAGCGCGAGTGCGAAGACTGTCACGGCACGGGACGAATCATCGAGCAGAAGATCCTCACGGAATACCAGCTGCATCACGTCGACGGCATCGTGCCCGCCGGCGAGAAAGCATAAACGTTCGGAGACGCGCTTTGCTCCGGGGCACGAAAAAAAATGCGAAAAAAACAACGACTAACCGCTAAAAACAGCTTGCTTTGTTCATAAGCTGTGTTATACTTTTTGTGATGATAAAGTCTACCTGCGGTGTTCGTGATCTTGGCTTTCGTCTTGAGCCAACACCTGTCATCCGGCGAAGAGAAGCTGCGATCGTCGTGGCGGTCGGGCAATCTTCCATAAATTCCAGCGGAACGGGTCAAGACTGCCGTGACACGGCACTGTGGGGCAGTTTATCGAAAAAGAGAGAACTCTCACGGGTTCCCTCTTTTTTTGTATCTGCATCCGGCGCCGACGAAACACAGAGTTTTTCTGAATATAAACAGGAAGTGAGATCATGCGTTCCCCCTATATCCATCTCGACCAGATCCGCGGGGTTATTTTTGACTGGGACGGCGTCATTGCCGAGAGCAGACTCGATTTTGCCCCGATCCGGGAAAAATACTTCAACGGACGGCACGTTCCTCTGCTGGAGACGGCGGCAGAGATGCCCGAGCCGCTCAGGACCGAGCTCATGAACGCCATCAGGGACGAAGAGATGCGCGGAGCGGCGCGCTCGGCCGCAGTCGACGGGGCTTTCGAGCTCGTCAGCCTGCTCAACGGGCGCCGCATCCCCTGGTGCGTTGTGTCGCGAAACTGCCGTGAATCCATCGAAAGCGCCGCCCAAAGCATTGGCTTCACGCTGCCGCCGCAGACCTTCGGCCGCGAAGCCCGCCATGTCAAGCCGGATCCGCGGGCGCTGACCGACGCGGCGGAGTCCATCGGCGTTCCCGCCTCTCAATGTCTCGTCGTCGGCGATTACCTTTACGAGCTGCTTGCAGCGCGGCGCGCCGGCATGCGCTGCGTTCTCGTGAACAACTGCTCCGATCCCGAATGCGCCGCGCTGGCCGACGCGGCCTTCCCTACGATGCACGCTCTTGCCGGAGGCTTTGCCGAGGCGCAGACTCTTGTGCCGTGGGAATACCGCCGGTTCGTGCGGGATAACGGCCGGCAGACGCTCGAAAGGATGCACGGACAGTCCGTTCATCTCGATGTTTCTCTTTCGCCGCGCTGCCTGTCTCTGCTGGGAGAGTTGGCTGCGGCAGGACTCGGAGAGATCACCGTAAACGCCGGCAGCACCTTGAGCCCCGCCGAGCTGGAGGCACACCCCCTGCTCAGTCCGTTCTGGCTGGAAATGCCTGTCGTGCAGGCGCTCATGTCGATATTTGCCGTTCATTACCCGCTGCTGCACGTTGCCGCGGGGCAGGCAGGGCGCCCGCTCTCTTCCGTTCTCAGCGCCCAAAATTTCGCGGCGGAAATTCGCCGCAGCTCATCGAATGAAGAGTCATAAAAAGCGGGAAGCTTACGCTCTGTTTTCTCAGAGTCCCTAAGCTTCCCGCTTTTTATCGATTCTGCTTCTCGTAATGTGAACGGAACCAATCCCTCAGAAGCGCCAGCGCTTCGCGCCAGGCCATCGACGTCAGCTCCAGTCCCCGGCAGGTCGGCACGAAGTTTACCGGATGCCAGGGAACGTCCCGCACGAGGCTGGGCGCAGGCGAAGGGACAAACTCGAAATCAGGCATAAATTTTTTCGCCCAGCGCAGAGCCCGCGCCATATGAAAACGGTCCGTGACGAGAAAGACCTGCGGGCGCAGGCGCTCGTCGGGATACAGCCTTCGTAAAAAAACGGCGCTCTCGCGCAGATTGCCCTCGGTGTTCAAAGAGCGGTTTTCCAGAAGCACCTTTTCCCGAGGCAGCGACGCCCGCAGCCAATGGGCCATCAACGGCGACTCAATGCCCGAAAGCAGGAGTTTTCCGTCTCTGCCGCGTGCCAGAATTTCTCTCGCCGTCCGCAGACGGCGCTGCGAAGAAACGGAAGGCTGATACGTCTGTCCTTCGGCGACCGCGCCGCCGCCGAGCACCAGCACGACGGCCGAACGGACGCCGCTTCCTTCCTTTGCCTCGGGCGCCAAAGCTTCCAAAAAGGCAAGCAGCTTTTTGCCGCAGAAATCGGTGCATGAAAACGCGAAAAGCAGCGTCAGCAGTCCCCACAGGACGCGACGCTTTGCATGTCCCGACGGAACCAGAAGCAAAAAGAACGACGCCGCCAGGAACAGTCCCAGCGGCGACAGCAGGGCAATGATCAGCGTTGACTGAAAGAAAGACCACTGGCTCATGGACGGAGCGGAAGACGTTCGGAGGTGTGCGTTTTCAAGTAGGCCTCGAGGCGCACACGGCTCATGCGTATGTGAGCCCTCATGGCCTCGCGCACCCTTTTCTCGTCGCGGTCCAGAAGCGCTTCGATGATCTCCACGTGCCCTTCGGCAAGGTGCCTGATGTATTCGGTATCCCCCAGCGAATACGGACGATACAGGTTGATCACATCCACCAGCTCCTGCAGCGAATTCATCAGGAAACGGTTGCCGGACGCCTGATAAAGGAAAGCGTGGAAACGCCGATCCTCTTCCAGATATTTTTGCGGATCCGTATCGCTGCCCATAAGCTTGAAAATTTCAAGAAACTCTTTCAGCTCTTTTTCCGGGGGGTTCACCGACACCAGCGCCGCCGCAAACATCTCCAGCTCTTCGCGCAGCTCGTAGAGCGCCCCCGCGTCGCTGATCGACGGCAAAGAAACGTAGGCCCCCTTGCGCGGCGTCAGCGTCACCAGCGAAGTTTTGGCCAGCTGGCGGATCGCCTCGCGCACCGGCGTCCGTGACACGGCCATCTTTTCCGCCAGCTCGACTTCGGAAAGTTTTTCTCCCGGCTTGATGATGCCGCTCACAATAGCCTGCTTGATCTTTTCGTAAACGATCTGACGAAGATCCATGTTCTTCGCCGGATGAAGCGGATTGTACATGATCATCACCCCATCATACAGAAGCAAAGCTTTGCAACCTTTGTGTGCCATTATACAAAAAACATTGCGCCGCCGCAATCATGAAATCTGCACAAAGTCACGCTGAAAACGCGGCATTTTCCTGATAAATATCATACGGTCAATTCCCCAAACGCCTCCGCGTTTTTCATGACCGTTTCATATAAAAAGCCGCCCCGCTGCCGCACATGGCAGCGGGGCGGCTTCGACCGACCTGCTTCCTTTACTTCATGAAACGGAGGACCGCTTCAGCAATAACCGCAGAGCCAACGAATGTTCCCACGAAAACCATCAATCCGACGAGAACGATTCTCCACCCCTGCTTTTTCAGAAGATCAATGTCCTTGCCGAGCGCCAGTCCGGCATAAGCCAGGATGGGCGTGCAAAGGCCGACAAAGCCGATCTTGCCAACCGCATTGCTGATGGGCGCTGCGCCGGGCAGCAGATCGGGAATCGTCACGACACAGCCCAGCGTGGTGATGTAAGCGACCGCGGGCAGCCCCTTCCAGGGGATCAGCTTATGGATAATCACGCCGCCTGCGACGATGCCGAGCAGCACCGCCATGCCCAGCAGCGTGTCGATAAGGGCAACGCCCTGTATCATGTTGACAACGACGCTCAGGAACGTATTGATGAGCATGAAAAGGACAAGCTGTACATTAGTCATGGTCGTATACTCCCTTCTTCTGGACTATTTCTGTGCGCCGGGCTTGCTCGGAGCATCCTTCACGCCGCACAGGCGGACGAGGAATTCCGCCATGGGCAGACCGAGAAAGACCGACATGTACAGGCCGTCCAGACCGGAAAGCATGTTGCTGGAAGCAGCCAAAGCCGTAAGCTCATCTTTCAGATCGGGGAACATCTCCACAAGCGGGGCCAGAGACGTCGTCATCATACTGGCGCTGCCGGTGCCACAGGCCATCGCCAGAGCCTGGGGACTAAACCAGGAGATTGTCGAAGCGATGATGGAGCTCATGAAACTGCAGAACAAAGCGCCAAAAACAGTGCCGGTGATGTACACGCCCATGACGCCCAAGCCCTCGGGAGAGTCGATGCCGTACTTTTCACCGACCAGAGCGACACTCGGCTCGCGCGCGTTGGAGAAGGCGGCGCCCACGGCTTCACGGCGCAGCCCCAGCAGCACGGCGAAGGGAACGCCAAACAGGGCGGTGCCGAGGTTGCCGAATTCCTGCAGCAGGAGCGCGGGAGCCGAGTTGATAACCTTCCAGAAGCTGGGGCCAACCAACGTGCCGTAACGGGCCATGAGCAGGAAGAACGTCACACCGACCAGCGACGAGACCTGCAGCATGTCGTCCATCGAGAGAAGTTTCATTTTGGGCAGACTGATGACTGCACCCAGGATGAACGAGTAGAACATGGGCACCAGAACCAGCTTGGCCGGGCCGACGTCGAACGTCTTGCCGCCGATAAGCTCGGCGATGACCGACAAGGCGAGCGCCAAGGCGTGGATCTTCCAGTTTCTCAAAGCTTTGCCGACAGTTTCCATACAAAAAGACCTCCTTCTGAAGTAAAAAATGTGAAAAAAACAAAGCGAAACTTCGGACGAAGGACACTTTCTCCTCAGGCACAGCCTAATATTCGGAGAATCGGGCGTCCATCGCCTCGAGGTACTGCTCCTTCGTGTAAATGGGCTTGAAGCCGCCGATAATCCCGCGCGCTTTCGCCGCGTCGTCGGCCAGCAGATCGACGACCGTCGCCAGCAGGGCTTTGGCCGGCTCCACCACCGCCGCATGGAAATCCGTCACCTTGAACTGCGCGGAATGAAGCGCGCCTACGGAACCGCCCGCCGACGGGTGGATGCCGGGCATCAGGTGACAGATATCGCCCATATCTGTCGAGGCGGCAAAGTAAGAGCCCGTCAGCACGTTGTCTTGTCCGACCAAAGCAGCGGCGTTTTCAGCAAAAAGACGGTTCAGAGAATCGCAGACCGCCAGCGGCATGTCGCCGGGAATGCTGGTAAAGTGGAACTTGCAGCCCAGCGCGTCGGCGCCGCTCCTGAAGGCCCGTTCCACCTTGGCGAACACCGAATCGATCACGGCCGCATCGGCGGCGCGCACGTAGCCTTCCAGGCGCACGTCGTCGGGCACGCTGTTGACCGAATCGCCGCCCTTGGTGATGATGAAGTGGACGCGCACGTGGTCGTTGTCGCGGAAAGTCTCGCGCAGCGCGTTGACGGCGTTGATGCCGGCGACGGCCGCATACAGCGCGTTGATCCCCTGATCCGGCGCGGCGGCAGCGTGAGCCTGCTTGCCCTCGTAGCGCACCATGAACACGCGGAAACCGTTGCCGTGATAAGGAACGGAGAACGCAGGACCTGCGGAGAACTCGCCCGCGTGGATCATCATCGCCATGTCCACGTCGTCGAACTCGCCTAGGCGCACGAACTCGGGCTTGCCGCACAGATAAGTGATTGTCCCCTCGTCGCGCATCTTCTTGCGGCGGTCGATCTCGATAAATTCCTCAGCGGGAACGGCCATCAGCGCCACGGAACCTTCGAGGTCCTTCATGACGCCGCTTTTGACCAACGCCGCCGCCGCAGTCAGCACGATCGATGTCTGGAGATTGTGCCCGCAGCTGTGCGAAGCGCCGTCGACAGGATTGGCCTGCGGATGATTGCGGCAGACGATGCCGTCGAGTTCGCCAAGCAGCGCCACTTTCGGCCCTTTATTTTCGCCGATATCGGCGCGGAGCCCGGTCAACGCGATGCCCTTCTTCAGCTTCAATCCCAGAGCTTCAAGATTCTCAGCCAGTTTGGCGCTGGTGCGCGTTTCAAAAAATCCCAGCTCTGCGTTGGCCGCGACATCTTCCGCATAGGCGCGGGCCATCGGCTCCGCCGCGTCGGCCGCCGCAAAAACTCTCCTCTTCAACGACTCTCTGTCAACCAATCAGAACGCCTCCTTCACAACACAGAACGCCGCCCGGCGCAAAAAAACCGCGGATTTCGTAAAATCCGCCTCTGCACTGCAGGACACAGCATCGTTTCAGCTGCACCGCCTTTCTTCAGATGGCTTTTAATATAATCTAAAACATCCGTTTTGTCAACTACAAAACCATGCAAAAAAATATAAAAACAAAACACGCGCTGTTACTCAGAAAAATTTGTTTCGTTCCGGCGCCCCGGCGCCCGTCATGCATAACATTTTCTTGCGCTGACACTCCTTGACGGATAATACAAATCGGTGTATTCTACCTACGGTTTGCGCTCGTAGCTCAATCGGATAGAGTGTTGCCCTCCGGAGGCAAAGGTTGTGGGTTCGAGTCCCGCCGAGCGCGCCATTTTTTGAAGAGCTTACCCCGTGGTGCAACGGCAGCACAAGGGATTTTGGTTCCCTTGATCCTGGTTCGAATCCAGGCGGGGTAGCCACAGCATTCCGTCATAAGCTTTCATGAAGCGTCAGCCCCTTAAAAACAGGGCTTGGCGCTTTTTATTTTCTCTCACAAACCGTCATGTGCTATCATAGGGAAGTACTTTATTCAGTATTGTGTCGCTCCCGAAGCAGTACTTTGTGAGAGAAGTAAAAAAACTATGCCGTTGACCGACGTTCAGATCAAAAAACTTGAACCGAGTGAGACAGAATACCCAGTTTGTGATTTCGACTGCCTTTATATCTCGAGCCGTCCTGTTTCAGCCTGGCGGCAAGGTCGGGATGGATTTTAGGGCCGCCGCTGGACTTCCGCCCGCTGCTCTTTTTCTTCTTCTTGGCCGCCAAGAGACCACCTCGTTTTTTCATGCTTGATTTGTTTGTACAAAACATTGTACAGTATCTTGTACAAACAAATCAGAAAGGAGCGTTCGCCATGTTAGCAGTAAGCTACTCGACCATACGGACAAAGCTCAAGGACTACTGCGACGCCGCAGTCAACAACGATGAAACGATCATCGTTACTAGGAAAAACGAAGAAAACGTCGTACTGCTGAGCCTCGACAGTTACAACCGGCTTATCAAAAGCTTCCGCAACGCCGAATACATTGCCAAGCTCGACCGCGCCTTCAAACAGCTGGAAGCCGGCGGCGGCAAGAAACATGAGCTTATCGAAACGGACTAGCCGCCATGAATAAGCTCTGGTCGGACATAGCGTGGGATGAATACCTTGAATGGCAGTCTATAGACAAAAAAGCCGTCAAGAAAATCGACGCGCTGATCAAAGACATCGAACGAAACGGAGCATCCAAGGGTATCGGCAAGCCGGAACTGCTGCGCTGTACCAACGGCTGGAGCCGCGAGATCGACAAGAGAAACCGCCTCGTGTACCGGATCGACGAAAACGGATTTCTCTTCATCGCTTCATGCAAAGGACATTACGAAGAGTAACAGTCAGGGGCACCGGCTAAGCCGGCGGCTTACTCCCGGCCCTGTAGGGGCCCTTAGCGGCTCACCCGTAAACAGGGCTTCCAGTTCTTTCAGGGTCAGTTGATCTGTCGGCCCGTCCTCCGGAAGTTGATTGTGAATATATTCCGCTGTCTCCTTTTCATTGCGGCCGGCTGGATCCGCATAACATCCGCGGCTCCAGGACTTCCGGTTTCCATGCCTGTATCCAGGCGGTATTTGCAGCAGCATGCAGATATGACCGGGACACGCTTTTGCTCCCAATATTTCTGCTCCCTTGCTTTCACGCAGAGTTCTCAGTATTTTCCCAACTTCTGTTCTGAGCTTGCCACATATAAAACAACGTCTGAATTCAGGGCAAAAACATACGGCTCCAAGTCGCATGTGATAGAGTTTCATTCGTGTTTTATGCCATTTCCAAGCTCCTTTCGATTAGTTCGGATGCGGCTGCCAGCCTCATCTTTCATAATCCCGGGGAATATTTCTTTCGCTTCGATAAAAACAAAACACTTGACCACGGCTTAAAGCTTCCTGACCCCCGGCACAACGCACAGCCAGGGGTTTTCGCTTAACAAAAAACCGCTTCCCGGCGGGAAAGCGGCTCGAAAACACATTCAGTTGTAAAATTTCCATCCAGCAGCCGGAAGACGAAGCGCCGCAGCTCCCGGAGAACCAGAACGGCGAAAACGCGAGAAGATATAAATCCAGCCGCCCGCGGTGCAGACAACGCTTCCACGTCTGAAACTCAAACGC